>JAEEGL014156004.1_pt1 | contig 33430 bp, 27 predicted proteins | sample 9134231 | NCBI WGS metagenome assembly JAEEGL01 (sample SAMN16246548, study PRJNA631951) | gut metagenome | biome: gut microbiome; feature: rumen; material: fiber-attached | host: Bos | place: Iran: Karaj | collected 2018-10 | reverse complement strand
CTTCGGGACAGCTAAATTAAATTCGCCTTTTCAGCTCGGCGAAGCCGAATTTAGCTTGCGTAGCAAATTTAGCCGGGTAACGCCCGATTTAGCTCGCCGTTAGGCGAATTTAGCTGCGGTGTACTTCCTTGCGAAGTACACCGCGAGGGCGGTTTTTGCGATACGTCTCTTTCAAAGACGCGATATGCCGCCCGCGGCGGCGTGAGAGCGGTCAGAGCTTTATGCGCTTTTCTTCCCAGCTCATATTCTTTCTGAAATTCGGGACCTCCATGACTCTGCCGCCGTTCGTGACGGAGAGCTGGGAGAGCAGAGCGACCGAAGTCCATTCAGCGGCTTTGTATACGTTTAATTCCGGCTGAGTGTTCGTCTTTATCGCGTTTATGAAATCGGCGACTATATAGTAATCTCCGCCGCCGTGACCGGCGCCCTCTCCGGCTCCGCTCTTATAACGCTCGGGCAGATATTCATTGTAGTCCGAAAGCGGCTTCCATACGTAACAGCCCTGCCGTTCAGCGTCGGTATCGAGCGCGATCATCGACTGCCCTCCAAGGCGCGACGTTTCAAAACAGCCTTTGGTACCCTGTATCTGATAATACGCCATCGCGTGAGGGCGCGGCGATATCGTATCCACGCGCAGCTTCACGAGCTTGCCCGAGGCGAGCTGACACATGGTCTGGGTCAGGTCGTCGTTGCGGAGCCCGTACGGGTTGTGATTACCGGGGCTGAAGCTCGCTATCGAAACGATCCTGTCGTCGTCGAAGCACTGCATAACGGGACCGAGGCTGTGCGTGGGATAAAACGATCCCCTCGTGCCCATCTGCCAGTAGGAACGCCAGCCGGTCTTGCCGTGCCAGTTGCGAAGCGACGTGCAGTCGTGCGTGTATTCGCCCTCTCCGTAATATATTTCACCGAAGAAGCCCTTTTTGACGAGCTGACGCACGAGCTGTACCTCCGGTATATAGCAGTAGTTTTCGGCGTACATATATATTTTGCCCGATTTCTCGACGTTTTCGATCAGCCACCACAACTCGTCCATGCTGACGGCGGCGGTGACCTCGCACATAACGTGCTTGCCCGCCTGCAAAGCCTCTATCGCCTGCGGTACGTGACACTGCATCGGCGTTGAAATGATCACGGCGTCGATATCGGCTTTTTCGAGCATATCGCCGTAGATGCGGTATAACTGCAGATCTTCTTTTCCTATCGCCGCCTTCGCCGCCTCGAGAGCGCCCTCGTCAAGGTCGCACATTGCGACGATCTCGGCGTCATCCGGCATCGCTTTTATCGCGCCGACGGTCGACAGACCGCGCGCGCCGACTATACCTATTTTTATCATATTTTCCTCCGATAACGGTCAAGCCGCTTGAAAAAGCGGCTTGATCTGATTTTTGTTTTTTTATTATACGCGTTTCGACTGTACTTCGGCTTCGTATTTCTTTACTTCTTCGAACCAGCCGCATTCGGTCGTGCCGCAGCGGCGGCAGTATTCAGCCCAGACGTCGCCGAGCGGGAGCATCTTGACTTCTTCCTGGCGGACCATGAGCTCGGTGAATTCTCCTTTGTCCTGAAGCTCTTTCAGGCATTTATGCGGCGTGAGCATAGCGGCGAGCAGAGCCTTTTCCCAGCTTCTTACGCCGACCGTCCACGCGGATACGCGGTTGATGCTCGCGTCGAAATAGTCGAGAGCCATGTATACGCGGTCGAGAGCGTCGCAGCGTACGATCTCTTTCGCCATTTCTTTCGTCTCGTCGTCGAAGAGCAGAACGTGGTCGGAATCCCAGCGGACGCCGCGCGTGATGTGCAGAGCTATCTCGGGGAAGTATACGAGCAGCGCCGGTATCTTGTCGGAAACGACCTCGGTCGGATGATAGTGACCGTTGTCCATCAGCGGCAGAACGCCTTCGTGCGTCGCGGCGAACGACAGCGTGAATTCGGCGGAGCCGGCGGTGTACGATTCAACGCCTATGCCGAAGACCTTCGATTCGACGCACGGCTTTACGAGCTTCGGATCGTGCGGCTCGGCGATGATCTCTTCGATCGACTGTTTATAGCGGAGTCTCGGTCCGATCCTGTCTGCGGGAACGTCCTTGAAACCGTCGCCGATCCAGATGTTCATAACGCAGGGGACGCCCGTTTCACGCGCGAAATATTCGGAGATACGGATACAGGCTTTGCCGTGCTCTACCCAGAATTTTCTCGTTTCTTCATCGGGAGAGGAGAGCGTAAGGCCGTCTTTTACCTTCGGATGAGAGAAGAACGTCGGGTTGAAGTCTATGCCCATGCCTCTTTCTTTTGCAAATTTTACCCACTTTTCAAAATGCTTCGGCTCGATCTTGTCGCGGTCGACGAAATGACCCGGTTCAAATATCGCGTAGCAGGCGTGCAGGTTCAGTTTGAGCTTGCCGGGGCAGAGGGATATGACCTTGTCGATATCTGCCATCAGCTCGTCGGGAGTTCTCGCCTTGCCGGGGTAGTTGCCGGTCGTCTGGATGCCGCCGGTAAGCGGACCGTCGTGGTCAAAACCGATAACGTCGTCGCCCTGCCAGCAGTGAAGAGCAACGGGTATTGTTTTCAGCTTTTCGATCACCGCCTCGGTATCGATGCCGAGTTTTGCGTAGATCTGTTTTGCGGATTCGTATCTTTCGTTCATTTGCATTCTCCTTTATGTGAAGATAATTTTGATCCTGATGGTATTCTAACATATATTTATGAAATTTTCAATAACCTTTGTAAAGTTTTTATAAAAAACAAACGGGAGCGAAACCGGATCTATAAAAATTGCACTTAAATGCGGAATGATTTAACTTTACGCTATTGAATTTTACAAAAAGTATGATATAATTATAATATCAAAATCCGGAGTTTGATATGGACTTAAAAAGCAGGATCATTGCGTCGGTATGCGTGTTTTCGGCGTTCGTCTTCGCCGTGCTTGCGGCGGCGGCGCCGGTTTACCGGCATACTGTAAAAAAAGAAGAAACGAAAGCGTCGGACTATGACGGCAATTCAGAGGTGATAGTCGGCTCCGACGGCTTTTTGTTCCGCGCTTACGGTGAAGATTCCGACGAATACGGCGATTTTACCGGCAGGAACTTCTATACGTCGGAAGAGCTTGAGAACACGGTAAGCGCTCTCAGAGATACGGAGAATATGCTCGGCTCGGCAAACTACCGTTCCCTTTTCGTCTTCATTCCGTCGAAGATGTCCGTCTACGCCGACAAGCTTCCCGAAAACGTAAGAAGCAAAAAAGCCGCGTCAAACAAGTTTACGCAGCTCGCGGAAGCGGCGCGTGGAGAGGGACTTGACGTTCTCGATCTGACCGGCGAGTTCTCCCGTATCAAAAACGAAAACCTGCTCTTTCACACCTGCTCCGACTCGCTTAACGACGTCGGCGGCTTTTATCTGTATAACGCCGTATGCGAAAAGCTGAACGGATCATTCGGGCTCAATATGAAAAAAGCAAAGATCGGGGAATACAACGTAAAATATTCGCTCGAAAATAACCATCCGCTCACGAGAGAATACCGCAACGAGACCGGCGTTACGGTGAGCAACAAGACTTATACGTTTGAAGAAAAGAAAGCCGCGTACGTCGTATCGCAGACCGTATCCGGCTCGGCGACGAGCACCCGCGTGCCGGAAGAAAACAAGACGGACGGCCGCGATTACCCGAATATCTGCCTTTTCGATACCGGCGCGGCGGGATCGTGCGGTAAATTCTTTTCATCTTCCGCTTCGCTTTGCGTTTACGAATCGAAGATCACGCCTGACGGCGCGGTAATAAGCGCCGCAAAGCCCGATATCGCCGTGTTTTTGATATACGAAAGCGAGCTTTACAGGCTCCCTTCAAAAGAATCTCCGGCGGATGTCGATAAAGAAAAAACGTCGGTGCCGTCAATAAAAGCCTCTGCGTTTTCGGATTTTGACGAATTCGTGATATTCGGATCGTGCGAAAAAAACTGCACGGTCACCGTATACGGCGGCGCTGAGATCCGCTCGGCTTATTCGTACGACGGCGATTTCTGCATTGAAGTGCCGTTATCGGATATCGTCACCGGACTGACCGTATGCGCGAAAGCCGACGGCAAAGCCGAAAGCGATAAAGCGGAAGTAACGGCGCGTTATTCGGGCGAAGGCTATAAAAACGTAGTCGTCGGACTTGACGGTCATCTTCATTACGAAGAGACTCTGCCCGATTACCTCGGCACGAACAGACTTTCGCAAAGCGAAATCGACGGCTACGTCGGCTATATGAAAGCCAAAGCGGAACGCATACACGCCGTTTCTCCGGATACGGAGATAATATACGTGATAGCGCCGAACCATCTGACGGTATACCCGGAAACGGCGCCGGAACGGCTTGCAAAAGAAAGAGCCGACGGCGAATCGAAGCTCGATCAGCTGCTTGCCGCGTTTGAAAATATTGATTACGTCAGATTCATCGATCTGAAAACTCCGCTCCTTGAAGCCAAAAAAACGGCTCCGTTCCGTTTATACAACAAGACCGACACGCACTGGAACGAGCTCGGAGCGTATTACGCGTATTCGGAGATAATGAAATACGTTTCGGAAAAATTCCCCGCCGCCGCTCCCGATCCGCTCGGCGCCTTTAACGTCTATACGGCTGACGCTGACGGCGGAGACCTCGCCAATTTCCTCGGCGTCGATCTTTCCGCGGTAAAGGAGCACGGCGTATACGTAAGAGCGAAAAACGGCTTGCAGAGCGGTATAGTCAAAGACCACTCGATGAACTTCGCAAACGACTGGTTTTCCGATATGCACGAGTTCCGGATCGGTAAAGAAGGTCTGCCTTCGATGATAATGTACCGGGACAGCTTTTCGACGAACCTCATGTCGTTTCTTGCCGAAAAGTTTTCTTACAGCCGCTTTGCGCCGATGTGGGAATATCCCGAGGAGCTTGATCTTTACGAAGAAATAAAACCCGACTATATAATTTACGAATTTGTCGAGAGAAATCTCGGAGGACTCAGATAATATGAAAAAACCGGCGGTAAAAATAACCGTTATAATCCTCGCGGCGATCGCCGCGGCGCTTTTGGCGTTCCATATTACCGCCGTCGCCGTACTTATGTCCGAATACGAAGAAGAAACGAACGGTTTTCAGTCGTTTTTACGCGCCGAAACGGAGCTGACGGGACTAAAGCTTCCGGAGATATTCACGAAGATAAAGTACAGATTCACGGGAAAAATATCGTATAACGGCGTTGAAAACAACGGCAATCTCCTGTTTCCGACCGGGGACGGATATTTCGATTACAAAGCCGACGCGGAAGGCAAACTCGATTTTTCCGAAGCCGAAAGAGAGACGATACTCGATCAGCTGCGCAAAAGAAAGCAGGCTCACGAAGAAGACGGCGCGGAATATTTCGTTTTCGTCATACCGAACAGTCAGAGCGTGCTGAAAAACGAACTGCCCTTCGGCGACCCTTCGGCAAGCTCGCGCCTTCTGAAGCTCAACGGGTATCTTGAAGAAAACGGCTTCGACGGCCTGTATATACTTGACGGGGCGTTCGCTTCCGCCGGATACCCGGTATTTCACAATACCGAAAACGCGATAAACGAATACGGCGCCCTGCTTTCATTCCGTTATATCGTATCAAAACTGCCCGAACAGCTCGGCAGAAGAATGAACGTGTTCGAGCCGGAAGAGCCGATCACCGGATACTCCGCCGGCAGGGAGCTGGCGCGCAGGGTAAAGCTCGAGAGAGTCATAAAGAACGAAAACGTGTATTACGATACCGCAAGGTTCGAATCCATGTACGACAAAACGGTGCGTTCGGGGCTTACCTTCTGTACGCTTAAAGACGAATATAACGACTTTCTCGGCAGCTCGAGCGTGCTCGTCGAATCTTACGACAAATACGAACTGAATTTGTTCAGACCGCTTTTCGCCGCGTCTTTTTCCCTGACGTGCTTCAAAGAGGATCTTTCGTATTCGAAAAACGCCGCGTCGGAGATATCGCCGTCTGCTGTCGTATGCCTGATACGGGAAGACAGACTCAACGCTCTGCTCGAAGAATACGACGCCCTGACCTATAACGCAAAGCTCGACGGAGAAGCCGCGACGGAGATCACGAAGACTCCGGAAAACATATCCGTCGTACCGCTTACGCCCCATACCGCTCTCATAGCCGGAGAATGCGAAGACAACTGCGTCGTCACGGTAACGGCGGAAAATGAAACATATACGGTCAGAAGCGCTTACGGTAGATTTTTCGCCGAAGTGCCCGCCGGATATACAGAAAGCGCGGTGAAGATCTCGGCGAAAGCGTCCGGCAAAGCGACGTCGGAACAGGTAAAAGCGACGGTGAAGACGACCTCCGGCGCGTCCTGCGAGACGGGCGTCGGCAACACCTCCATGCTTTATTACACCCCGACCCTGCGGGACTATACGGGAGGCAATCTTTTCAGTGAAAGACGGCTTTCATATATCAGAAGCGGCTTTGAAAAGTATATATCGGACATAAGAGCGAAAACGGGCGGGAATACTGAGGTGATATTCCTCGTCGCCCCCGATCCTTTGAGCGTTTATCCCGAAGCGGCTTCCGAAAAGTATATCGGCAAACGCGCCGGATACACGCGTATCGATCAGCTTGCCGCGGCGCTTGAAGGAACGGACGGACTTTCCTTCATCGATCTGCGCGGGATCATGAGACAGAACGCAGATATAGGCAAACTGTTTTATCAGACAGATACGCACTGGACCGAGCTCGGCGCGTATTTCGGATACCGCGCGGTGGTATCGGAGATCGGAGCGGATTTCCCGAAGGTATCGCCCTTGCCGCTCAATATGTTCACCGCCGCCGAAAGCACGGTCCGGGCGGGAGATCTCGCGTCCTTTGCCGGACTTGCCGGATTTACGGAAAAAGTCAGCTTTCTTACGCCGAACGCCGCCTGCAAAGCCGTCGGCACGCCCGAAAAGCCCGATACGATAGACAGAAGCGTTTACGCGCCGTCGTTCACGTCGCGCACCGGCAACGCCGCGTATCCCAACGCGCTCGTCATACGCGATTCATACAGCGCGAATTTATTCCCGATCCTGTGCGAGCATTTCAACACGCTTTACTGCCAGCCGATGTGGGACGCGGACACCGATTACGAAAAGCTTGCGCAAATCAAAGCCGATTACGTCATAATCGTGTGCGCCGAGAGGAATCTTGACACATACTTAAGATAAAATTTATAAATAACGGTTGACAAAGACGCCGATATGTGGTATCGTTTGAACAGTACCGTAATATAAAATACAAAGGAGAATCCGTTATGAAAAAATGGAAATGCACGATCTGCGGCGAGATAGTCGAAAGCGACACCCGCCCCGAAAAATGCCCGCTCTGCAGAGCCCCCGGCGAAAAGTTCGTAGAGCTTGAAGAAACGACCGAAAAGGTCTGGGCGGCGGAACATATCCTCGGCGTAGCCGCCGACGCTCCCGAAGATATCAAAGAAGGACTCCGCTCCAACTACATGGGCGAATGCACCGAAGTCGGCATGTATCTTGCCATGTCGAGAGTCGCCGCGAGAGAGGGTTATCCCGAGATCGCCGAATACTGGAAGACCGCCGCTTTCGAAGAAGCGGAACACGCCGCGAAATTCGCCGAGCTGCTCGGTGAAAAGCTTTTCGATTCGACCGAAAAGAACCTTGCCGTCAGAGTTGAAGCCGAATACGGCGCGACGCAGGGCAAATTCGAGCTTGCAAAGAAAGCGAAACAGCTCAACCTCGACGCCATACACGACACCGTTCACGAAATGGCGAGAGACGAAGCCCGCCACGGCAAAGCCTTCGAAGGACTCCTCAAGAGATACTTCAACAAATAAGGTGAGATTATGAAAAAATACGTCTGCCCCTGCGGTTACGTTTACGATCCCGAGGCCGGCGATCCCGATTCCGGTATCGCCCCCGGCACCGCCTTTGAAGATATCCCCGAAGACTGGGTCTGCCCTGTCTGCGGCCTGTCGAAAGACATGTTCGAGCCGGAAGAATAATACGTAATGATCAAAAGGACCCGGTGAGGGTCCTTTTGATAATTTTATGGTAGCCAATCAAACGTAGAGATAAAAACAGAATTGTATCAGATTAAAGCATCAACAGTGATTGACATTTTATAATAACTATGATATAATCATTATACCGTTTTGTATTTTATAGAATGATTACCGATTGTGGAGGCTTAATATGACTGAACTTGAAATAATGCAGCGTGCAAAGACGTATATCGATAAACTGGCAAACGGCATCGATCCGCTAACTGATAAACCGGCTGCAGAAACGGACTGTATAAACCAGATAAGGATCTCACGGTGCTTGTTTTATGTTTCAGATATACTCAGACGGGTTATCGAAAACGACGGTTTTGTACACAACTCGAAAACGGCAGGAAAAGCGAGTTTTTCAATATCGCAGGAGGAGCTGAACAAATATCCTTTTGAAGACATACCGGTAACGGTCAGTATAATAACGAAGAAGATAAACAGCCTTGCGGATCTTACGAATATGAAAAAATTGAAGTACTCGAGTATAACGGGGTTTCTTATGAAAAACGGTTTTCTCGAAGAAATTGAAGTTGAGGGGAACAAGCGGATAAAAACACCCACAGAACAAGGAAAAACGATAGGGATTTTTACGGAAGAACGGACAGGCCAATACGGAGGCTATATAGCAATATTATATAGCCGGGAAGCACAGCAGTTTATTCTTGATCACATGGAAGCGATTACGGAAATCAATAATAAATAAACATCAGATATCGTCTGTTTTGCTTAAATAATACAAAGGGAACAACAGATATTTATGGCTTTTTTCAACAAACTTTTGAAAAAGAAAACGGTTCCGATACCGTCAGAGTGTACAGAGCTTTATCGTCTGCGGGATTATATGGCATCGGTTTTAAATAAGAACGGTTTTATCGCCAGAAGTGAATACAGACATGAGCTGCCTGTATTTCAAAACACTGTCGAGTTTTTTCATGTTCTGATAAACAGCGGTCAGATAACAAAATACTGCAAAAAATACGGAGTGCAGTCTGATGAGGCCATAGATATAATCGATAAATATTCAACATTTGATTCACTTGTCGACGAAAATAACGAAAGATATGTTGAAAAGACGATGAGCGAAGAAAAGAGTTATCTTGACAGGATCCTTTATGATATCGATCCGGATATTGTTCTGGACGACGATCAAAGAAGAGTGGTTCTGTGCGATGAAGACTACACTTTGGTGATTGCAGGGGCCGGCGCCGGAAAAAGCACTACAGTTGAAGCCAAGGTCAAATATCTTGTCGATAAAAAGGGCATAGATCCGAAAGAGATACTCGTGATTTCGTTTACGAACAAAGCGGTAAACGAGCTTAAGGACAAAATTAATAAATTACTGCAAATCGATTGCCCCGTCGCTACGTTCCATTCGGTTGGAAACGCCGTTCTTCACAAACAGAACCCGCAAAAGCTTTGTATTGTCGATGATAATAAGATATATTTCGTATTGCTCGATTACTTCAGAAACTCCGTGCTTAAAGATGAAAATATGGTAAAAAAACTTATCATGTTTTTTGCGTCATATTTTGACGCACCGTTTGAAGGCGACGATTTGAATAATTTCTTCAACAATATAGCAAAGTCGAATTTCTCAACGCTTCGCAGCGACCTGAATGAATTTAAACAGAATGTTATTGATGCCAGAACGAAGAAATCCGTGACGATACAAAGCGAAATACTCCGCTCTTATCAAGAAGTGGAAATAGCTAATTTTCTATACTTAAACGGTATTGATTACGAGTATGAGCCTGTTTATAAATACAATATTCTGTTTTCGAGAAAGCCGTATACACCTGATTTTGTGATTACGCAAGGAGATAATACGGCTTATATAGAGCATTTCGGAATAACAGAAGACGGTAAAAACGACAGGTACAGCTTAGATCAGTTGCAATCGTATAAAAAAGCCATAAGAGACAAAATTGCATTACATCGCCAGCATGGTACGAAGCTGATCTGTACGTATTCATCATATAAAGACAGACGCCCGATTATAGATCATCTTCGAGAAGAACTTGAAAATGCCGGGTTTGTTCTTTTTCCGCGCCCTCAAAAAGACGTGCTTAACAAACTCGTAGTTTCCGAAGAAAACAGATATATACGAAGACTCGTAATGCTGATGTGCCGTTTTATTAAAAATTCTAAAACAAACGGATACGATGTTGACGAATTCAACAGAATGTACCATTCTACACAAAATGTCCGAACAAGGTTATTTTTAGACATTTGCCAGGAGTGCTATCTTCAGTATCAGCGTTATTTGAAAGAAAGCGGATCAGTGGACTTTGAAGATATGATAAACGAGTCCGCGAGAGTGCTTCAACAAGTTTCCGAAATGAAACAAAAACTTGACTTTAAGTACATTATCGTTGATGAATATCAGGATATCTCAAAACAACGCTTCGACCTTGTAAAAGCTCTGCACAATGTCACGGATGCAAAAATAATGGCAGTCGGAGACGATTGGCAGTCCATTTATGCATTCAGCGGATCCGATATAACACTCTTTACAAAATTTGAAGAGATAATGGGGTATGCTAAACTGATGAAGATTGTCAGAACGTACCGTAACTCTCAGGAAATAATTGATATTGCCGGCGACTTTATTCAGAAGAATACGACTCAAATCAAAAAAGCACTGATTTCTTCCAAACACATTGAAGATCCCATAATTATTTACACATATGACAATACACCCAAAAAGCCGGGAGGGACCCGCAAAAGCGGTTCTATGTATTCACTTGCCCGCGCAGTGGAAACGGCTCTTGATAAAGCAGTCGAAACAGCGATTGATCAAATTGTGAAATATAATAACACCGAAGGAAAGAAAAAGAATTCTTCGATATTACTGATCGGCAGATTCAATTTTGACGGTGATATGCTTGAACGTACCGGCCTTTTTGAATATACAGAACGAGGGAAAAAACTTAAGAGTTTAAAATATCCGTTTTTGGATATAACTTTTATGACCGCTCACGCATCAAAAGGCCTTAGTTACGATAATGTAATAATTATTAATGGCAAAAATGAAACCTATGGCTTCCCGGCAAAGATCGAAGACGATCCGGTTCTGTCGTTTGTGGTGAAAGATGATCACTCTATAGACTATGCGGAAGAGCGTCGATTGTTTTATGTTGCTATGACGCGCACGAGAAACCGAGTTTTCTTTATTGCTCCGAAAGAAAATCCGTCGGAGTTTTTATTGGAAATAAAAAATAACTATAAAACCGTTATCTTGAACGGCATATGGAACGAAGAGCCGCCAACTTTAAAATCAACGATAAAAAAATGTCCGCTGTGCGGCTATCCAATGCAGCATAAATATAAACGCGGTTATGGCCTTGATTTATATATTTGTACGAACGAACCGGAGATCTGCGGTTTTATGACCAACGAGCCCAAAGCCGGGAAGCTTTCCGTGATCAAGTGCGATAAATGCAGCGACGGATATTTGATAGTAAAGCTAAAGAAGGCTTCTCGAAATGGCCCGGAGTATTTTTTGGGTTGCACAAATTATAAAGAAGACAAAACAGGCTGCGGAGGTGCGTTATCCAAAGATGCATTTTACAGTATGATGGGATATGATCCTGATACTGAACCTGCTGAAGAATTTGCGGAGCGGATCGTTCATAGCAATGGCAATAAACAAGCGAATACGGCAGCGTCTTCGTCAAATCAACATGAAAATGTGACGGAGATTCCTTTTTTCGAAACAGAGACGACGGTAGAATATTCAGGCAAAGACTTGAATGTGTTGGTGCATACGGTTTTGAGTGCACTGAATCATATTAGCCGTGATTACTTCTTCGGTGCCAATGTTTTAGCTGATGTTCTTCGAGGCGACAAAAGTGAAAAAGTAATAAAGCGACATCTCGATATTGTCACTGAATTTGGAGCCTTTGCAGATATCTCCCGTGAAGATATTATGGACATAGTCTATTTTTTGATACAAAACAATTTTATTCTTCGTACAAAAGAGAAATACCCGGTCCTACATCAAACTTACAAAGGATTACATTATAACGACGAAATGACCGTCGGTATGCTCAAAAAGTTAAAGAAGTACCTTGAAGAGTCATAAATGAGCTCGCAAAAGAATGTATAATACTGCGAATAATATGAAAAATACGTTTGCTCGCCATCCAATCTCCAACCCGTGAGCCCACATTGAGAACAAGTTTTCAACGGGAACCCCGGTAACCCCTCTTGCCCGTTCCGCCGAGTCTAAAAAACTCCTATGGCGCGCGATCAATGAAAAAAGGCCGTTTGTCCGCCCGGAACATGATCCGGGTTTTCAAACGACCTTTTTTGACTGACCGTCGAATCTAATTTATATCTTTTTTTCCGTATTTGACAAACGCGGCGGCGATGAATACGAGGCTTACGCATATACCTATGCACATCAGGAGGATATCGGCGCTGCCCTCGTTCACTATACGTCCTCCGTCGCAGTAACCGTAAGGAGTCACGTATTTGAGAAATTCAGCCGAATCGGTGAGATTCGAAACGATGTTCAGAAAATACATCATAACGGCGACGCCGATGCCGATGCCGGCGCCGCTCTTTTTCAAAAAGGCGGAAATACCGAAGCAGACGCAGCCGAGTTCGAGCTGCAAAAGCAGATACGATAAGAAGAGAAGCGTCATCTCTTTGAAGGGCACCGTCTCGCCTATCGCGGCGGTCGAACCGACGCAGAGCGCGTAAATTATGATATTCATCGCAAGTATCTCCGCGAAAAGAGCGAGAAGCTTTTCCGCGACGATCTGCGCGCGGCTGACGGGCGAGGCGAGCAGAAATTCGGCGGTACGCTCTTTTTCTTCTTTGCAGAGCATCGATACGCCGGTCACCGCGGCGAAAAACGCGCCGCCGAGGCCGAGCACGTTGCCGCACTCTATCGCAAAATAACCGATGAACGTTCCGAAATTCAGTTTATCCATGCCGAAAGCGGCGGTGAACTGACCCATAGACGAGAACATATCGCCCATGCTCTCCATCTCTCCTTTCATCTCGGGAAAGATGAATACGCATACCGCGAGCATAAATCCGATGACCGCCGTCCAGATGATGAAGGGTATCTTAGCCCGTCTGAGCTCGTGTAAAAATACGGTCATGACTCCGGCTCCTCCTTTTCATAGTAGTGCATGAATATCTCGTCGAGATCCGGTTCCGATACGGTCAGATCTTCGACCGCCCCCTCAGCCAAACGTTTCAGCAGTATATTCATATCGCCGCCGTAAAGGAAACCGACGTTCTGATCGGTGATCTTCAGATCTTTCACGCCGTCAAGTCCGTCAAGATCGATGCGTCCGCGAAGATTAACTCGCTTCGCGTTCGTTTTCGATAACGCTTCGACGCTGCCGCAGGCGATTATCCTGCCCTCTCGTATGACCGCCGCGCGAGTGCAGTTTCTCTGCACCTCGTGAAGCACGTGACTCGATAAAAGCACGGTCGCGCCCTTTGCGTTGCGCTCTTTGATTATCCCGAAAAATTCGTGCTGCACCAGAGGATCGAGACCTCCCGTCGGTTCGTCGAGTATCAGAAGCCTCGGATCGGTCTGCAGAGCGCAGACGATGGCGACCTTCTTACGGTTGCCGTAAGACAGCTCGTCCGCCTTGCGCGAAGGATCGAGCCCAAGCCGCTCGCACAGCGCGTCGGCCTCTTTTTTGCAGTTTTTGCCGTGCAGATCCGCCGAAAGCCTGATGATGTCCCTGACCTTCATACCGCGGTAAAACATAGCCTCCGAAGGCAGATAACCCGTTTCGCTGAGTATAGACTCCCGTTCTTTTATTATATCGTGACCGAGCACGCTCGCTTTGCCGGACGTGGGGAAGATCAGCCCGAGCAGCGTTCGCACCGTCGTCGATTTGCCGGCTCCGTTCGGGCCGATGAAGCCGAAAAGCTCGCCCTCTTCGACCTCGAGATCTAGCCCGACTATCCCTCTCGATCTGCCGTAATATTTCGTAAGTTTTTCGGTTCGTATCGCTTTCATAATACCTCCCGCGGCAAAAATCTTTACGGAACAAATATATCACGAAAAACACGTTTTGTCAATAGAAAAAGCTTGCGCCGCACGCCGCGTTTTCCCCGGTCGGATATAAACGACGAACCGGCAAAAACAGGGATCGCCCTGTTTTTGCCGGTTTCACCGTTCATCTTCCGACAGCCTCGGACCGTATTCTCATATTAACTGAAAAATCCACGCCGAAACGTGGATTTTCCGATGAAGCAAAACAAGCATTATCAGAACAAGAGTTCTTTTTCAGCATCGCCTTATACTTTTCCGAATCATAACGGTTTCGGGCAAAACGGTCGAGCTTCCATACGATAACGACGTCGTACGATTTACGGGAGCTTTCTTTTATCATTCGCTGAAATTCCGGGCGGTTGTCGGTATTAGCCGAAAACGCGCGGTCGATATACGTTTCAACTACCGTTAATCCCGCTTCTCTCCGCAAACGCCATGCATTCGCGAAGCTGCCCTTCGATCGATTCTTCTCTTTGATTGTCGCTTGAATATCTTGCGTAGATTACTCCGATCATATATACCCTCGTCGTTTTATTTTTCGCAATTATATCAAATCCTTCTGCTCTTTTCAAGTGCTTATTTGAAAACTTATTCTATTGTTTTTTCAAGGCTTATTATTCAAAACTATTAAAATATGCCTCGCGTTACTATATATAGTAAAAGCGTCCGATTATTTTCGACATACTTAAAAATTTACTTGCTTTTTTCATAGAAATATGCTATAATATAAATTGAATAATAATGAAGTTATTTATAAAATAGTTTAAACGAAAAGGAACAGCAAATGACAGATAAAGAATTAAAAACGTTGAAAGACAATCTGTGGCACGCGGCGGACGTTTTGCGGTCCGGCGCGCATCTGGCGGCGAATAAATACGGTCAGCCTATTCTCGGCTTGATCTTTCTGCGCTACGCCGACATTCTGTTCAAGCAGCATAAAGCGGAGATCGACGCGGAATTCTCGCGTCTTTCCGGAACGCGTATGGAAAAATCAAAGAAAGAGATCGCGATCGAAAAATGCGGCTTCTATCTGCCCGAATGCGCGTATTACGATTATTTAAACGAAGCGCCGGATACCGCCGAAAAAGCCGCTCTTGTGAAAAAAGCGATGGAAGCGATAGAACACGAAAATCCAAAAATGGAAGGTGTTCTGCCGAAAGAAGTTTATGCTCAGCTTGTACCGGAAGAAGAACCGGAGCTGCTCTCGAATATAGTTCGCATTTTCAAGGATATTCCGGAAAACTGTACGGTTGATATTTTCGGTGAGATCTACGAGTATTTTCTCGACAACTTCGCGCTTGCGGAAGGCAAAGACGGCGGCACTTTCTATACTCCGGCGACGGTCGTTCGCTATATGGTCGAGGTGCTTGATCCGAAGCCCGGCGATAAGAAATTTCTCGATCCCGCCTGCGGTTCCGGCGGTATGTTCGTGCAGGCGGCGCGTTATATGCACGCGCACAACGCAAGCGAATCAGAGCAGATGAAATTCCGCTGTTACGGTGTTGAAAAAGAGCCGGACACCGTGAAGCTTGCTAAAATGAATCTGCTGCTCAACAACGTACGCGGAGAGATAACCGAAGCAAACTCGTTTTATTCCGATCCGTACAACGCTTTCGGAGCGTTTGACTACGTTATGGCGAATCCGCCGTTCAACGTTGACGAGGTATCTTTCGACCGGGTGAGCGGCGATGCACGCTTCAATACGTACGGAGTACCGAGAAATTCGTCGAGTTCGGCAAAGAAAAACTCCGATAAAAAGGAAACCGTACCGAACGCAAACTATCTTTGGATCGGTTATTTTGCCACGGCTTTGAACGAACACGGCAAAGCCGCGCTCGTTATGGCAAACTCCGCCTCGGACGCCGGCAAGAGCGAATACGAGATACGCAAAAAGATGATCGAAGAAGGCATCATCAGTCAAATGGTCACGCTGCCGTCGAATATGTTTTCATCGGTAACGCTGCCCGCAACGCTGTGGTTCTTCGATAAAAACAAGCCGCAGACGGACAAAAAGGACGAGATCCTGTTTATTGACGCGCGCAATACTTTTACTCAGGTCGACCGTGCTCACCGCAAGTTCAGCGACGAGCAGATCAGAAACCTCGGTATCATCACACGTCTGTATCAGGGAGATACGGGCGCCTTTACCGCGCTGATCGAAGAGTATAAAAAAGCGATGGCGGATGCGCCGGAGGAAGCCGAAGATAAGGAAACGAAAACAAGAGCTTACTGGCAGAGCCAGATCGACTGTCTGACTGAGCGTTTCCCGGACGGTGTCTACCGCGACGTTATTGGTCTTTGCAAAGCGGCGAAACTTGACGGCGAGGACGGCATCAAAGATCAGGACTATTCTCTCAACGCCGGCCGCTACGTCGGCGTCGTGATCGAAGACGACGGCATGACCGAAGCAGAATTCAAAGAAACGATGCTCGGACTGAACGCGGAATTTGAAGCGTTGAATGAAGAGGCGAAAAAGCTGGAAGAGCAGATTAAAGATAATAGCAGAAGATTGTTTTTATGAATATAGATGAATTATTTGAGAATTATGGCTTTTTAGGAGAGGAACGTTCAAAATGTGAGAATTTTTATCGTCCTTTCTTTAAAAATAGTAAAGAATTAGATAATTTCTTCATCAAAGTTTTTGAAAGTGGACAGATACCTCGTTGTTTAATGTATGATATAATGTGGTTTGTTTCACTTGCGGATGATATTGAGATTATTCGGCCAAAAAAAGATCCGTTAAGGATAATGTTTTATCGTATTTGCTTAGAAACGCTTAATAAAGATTCAGGGTCAGACAAAAAGGATTTTCTCGATCATTTTGACAGTTTTTTCAGCGAAACTGGAAAGAAATACATAGAAGCAAATTATAACTTTTTGGAGATTGACATACCTGAAGAGTTAGAAGGGTTAGATAGGATTAATTTTGATACGCATTCAAACTACAAAATGACCTGTTCCGATTTCTTAAAGATGATCAGAGCAACTCGAAATTGCGTTGTGCATGAGGGTGATTTTTGGTCAACACAGTTCTTTGCATATGATACCGATTCAATATGGTTAACAAAACTAATAACCGATGATGAAGTGTTATCATGTCAGCCAAGAAAAAAGAACAAATATTTAGTTTATAATTTCAGCACAACAATGCAATATGATAAGTTCAGATATTTTTTTGTAGAAGCTTGTCTAAACTACATAGAAGATAAAATAAATGCTAAATAAAATTGAAGTTACAACAATTTGCTTAACATATTTTGGTATTGGTTTGGGTAAATCATTATGTATAAAGAATATAGGATAGCTCAAATAGGAGAGGTCGTAGGTGGTGGAACACCATCAACTAAAAATGACACGTACTGGAATGGGGATATACCTTGGATTGCTCCAAGCGATTTAACAGGATATTCATCTGTGTATATTTCACGCGGTGAGAATAATATAACAAAATCCGGTTTGAATAAGTCGGGAGCAAAATTACTTCCAAAGAACACAGTGCTGTTTTCTTCGCGCGCTCCGATAGGTTACGTAGCGATTGCAGAGAACCCTTTGTGTACAAATCAGGGATTCAAGAGTATTATCTGTGATGAATCTATCGTTGATCCTCTATATTTATACTACTATATAAAGGCAAATCTGGACTATTTTAAGCTTTGGGGTTCCGGAGCAACATTTCCCGAAATATCAGGAAATGCTATGAAGAAGATAAAGATAAGGATAATTGAAGATACCAAAAAACAAAAAGAAATATCATCATTATTATATTCATATGACAACCTGATCGAGGTCAACAACAAGCGGATCAAGGTGTTGGAGCAGATGGCGGAAAATCTGTATAAAGAATGGTTTGTCCGCTTTCGCTTCCCCGGTCATGAAAATGCAGAATTTGAAGATGATATTCCTCGTGGATGGACGCTCTCATCAGGAATTGAAAACAAACGACCTAAAAATTGGCATTACGGCTCTTTTTCTGAACTCGGAGAGTTTGTTCGAGGAAAAAATATTATTTCTTCTGAGATGGTAGAAGGCAGTGTTCCGGTAATATCTGCCGGGATAGATCCATCCGGATATCACAGCAAAAGTAATGTCAAAGGGAAAAGCTTGACAATCAGTGCATCCGGGGCTAATGCAGGTTATTTGAAGTATAATCTGCATGATATCTGGGCTGCAGATTGTTCATATTATCAAAATGAAGATTACATTTGGTTTGCATATCATACTTTAAGATTTTTACAGCCTAAAATCAGCAATCTGCAATGCGGTGCCGCTCAGCCTCATGTTCATCCCAAGCAGATTAATGAATTGTCTGTTATCATTCCGCCTGATTATTTAATAATTAATTTTTGCTCCATGGTTGAGCCTATGTATAATGAAATTCAAAACTTACTAAATGCAAGCCAGAAGCTAATCAAACAACGAGATTTACTGCTTCCGCGCTTTATGAGTGGAACACTGGAGATATAGTATGTCAATAGAACGAGTATTATATTATGATTCCTCAGATTTAGCTCATGGATATGGGCTTGAAAGGATTGAAACAATTGATATTCCTGCAATAGAAAAAATCGAAATAAACGATGCAATAGAATTCTATGAAATATATAGATATTTTAAAGAAAATGTTAGATTAAAAAAATGGGATGACAACCAATTCAATAATTATAAAAATAAAAGTGATACTCTTTATGGATTATCAAATCGTTATTTTAATCTGTTAAACGATAATAATATTATCTCGGAATACAATAAAATAGAAATATTATATAAATCTGATTTTTGGGATCTTTTCGATATTACGAAATTGTATAACAGAATATCAGAGGAAGTTTTTAATGACTTAATTTATGGCGAAACCGTTGACATTTACAGAGTTTTCAAGAAGAAACAAATTGTAAAAAAATACGGTTGTGTTCTTCGTCAATATATTATTGACAACAGTTATGCTGTTGATATATTAACTCAGTTTTATGAGCAAGATTATAATGATCATCAAAAAATATTTTTACCGGATGAATTAACAAGTGATGATATTATTCAATGTTTAGAGAAATATGTCGATCACCCTGATGCATCTCCAAATATTCTTAAAACTATATTCTTTATGAAGAAAACAAAACGTTTTCCAATAAGCGATGAATTACGTCAAAAAGCCAAAAAGAAACACACCCTGCAACTTCAATCTTTTGGTAAAACCGGAATTAAAGTACAAGAAGAAATAAAAATAACACTTTCAGAAGAGCAAAAAGACGCTGTTATATATTCTATTGATGGAGCAAATGTTGCATTATCTTATAGTAAAAAATTGCTATTATCTTCTTTAGATTATCAATCAATAATCCTTAACTTTATTTATTTATTTAGATTCGCTGATTATCAGCAGTTTAGGTGTAGTTTAGTTAGTTTAAAATCGCAACGCGGTCTAATTGATAGAATAACTCGTTCTGACTCAAAAAGAATCTATCCCGATACTTTTGCATTTCATCACCTTAACAATATTGCACATCTTCAAATGAAGGTTTATACCGAATTCTTATTAGAAAATAACATTAGATATGAGGAAGTTTTAGAATGGTTTTTTAGAGAATACCTGTATAAAGAGTTTAATGGTCCTCAAATGCGTATTGATATGCCTGGAGTAAACGATTCACCGCTTAAAAAATGCCAGAATATTTGCGACGCTATTGAAGCAGTAACAAATCAGTTTTCTCAATATTCAAAGAAAAAATATATTGATTATGAATTATTACAAATATCTACTGAATTTGAGAAAATAGAACAGATTCAAAGCCTTGTAAATAAAAAGTATGTATACGGATCTGGGCAATATTTTACAAGAATGATAAACTTGTTGTTTGCAAAAAGTAGTTGGTTATCATTTAACAAACGAATTATTGAAGCAAAAAAACAGTACAGAAGTTTTTTTGATACTATTATGAATGAACAAGTATATAAATATGATTACAACGAAAGTTTTTATGCAGATTTAGCGTTTTTAGCGAATAATGATCTCATAATAATATCCGATAATGGATCTATAACTGCCGGGAATAAAACTAAAATTGCCATTCTCAATGATTTATTTGTTAATGAAGTTATTTGCCGACGTCATTATTCAGATGAAGCACAACCAATATTTGACGAATGGATAAAACTTGGCTTACTTAGGGAAGAAAGTACCTTGTTAACAGAATTGGAATCTAATTATTTCAATTATTATTTAAATAATTCGATGTACTGTAATGGATACTATTTGCGTAATTTGTATTCTCATGGAAAAGGGCAATATATAGATAATGATGATATCCATAATAACAATTATTTGATTTTATTGTGCTTAATGACAATTTTAGTCATTAAAATGATTGACGATTTTTGCTTATATGAACAAGAGAACAATAAAGCAACGGACACATAACAAAAGGTAGTAATTAGTATTAGAACAAGATGATATGTTAATGAGATTATGTTACTTGACGGATACTGGAAAAAGGATTTAATCAAATTCAAGCGGCAACTCAGATTTTGGAGCCGATACGGCGGAACGGTTTTAAGAGACTATGCCGGGCATAAAATGAACAGTTGTTTTCTGTATTCGGCTGCAATCATACGAAAAATAATTGAAGATGAAGATGAAGCCGAACGAGACGACAAACAATCAGAAATACCGCCGGCGCCGTATAAAATACTGCACTGTTCGGTGCCCTTAATTAAATACAAATATAAAGTTGAAAACAAGCTGTTTTTTGTTTCGAGTATCAATCTTTCAGATTACGACACGAAGAACGGCGAAGAAACAAAACTTCCACTTAAAAACGTATGTAATCAGTTTATCCATTCATACGTATGGGGAGTAGTTCATTTCGGCAAGAAAAACAAATTGTATGGTGCGATGTTTGCTTCAGATTCAGAAAAAGAAAAATGCGCTTATATGATCAAAATTGAAGACTGGATAAAAGCGTTGGACATAGTGATAAATAACTGTCACATCAATTCAAAGGAGTCGATAATATGAGCAATTTCATATCTGAAGACAATATAGAACAGGCGATACTGCAAAAACTGCAGGCGGAGCCGTTCTGCTATAATATAATCCGCTGCGATCCGTCGCCGGACAAGCGCGAGGCTCTGCATGACGGAACGGGGAGAACCAATAAGAAAATGTGCGTGCTGCCTGTAGTTTTGCGCGAGGCTTTGACGCGCCTTAATCCCGGCATACCGAAGGAAAAGCTCGACGGCGTTTATAAAGATCTTTGCCGCGATTTCAGTTCAACCGATATGACCGCGACGAACTACAAATACTACAATCAGATACGAAACAGCGTTCAGGTCAGTCTCCGCCGCAACGGGAAAGACGATTTCGCTTTTGTCAGACTCGTTGATTACGAGCATCCGGAAAACAACACTTTCACCGCCGTGTCGCAAATGTGGATACAGGGGCGCGTATACTGGCGCAGACCGGATATTCTCATTTTCATCAACGGTCTGCCGATGGTATTCGTTGAGCTGAAAAACAGCATCGTAAAGGTGCAGGAAGCGTACAACGACAATCTGAAAAACTACTTGAAAGACATTCCGAACCTGTTTGCGTTCAATCAGATCTGCGTGCTTTCAAACGGGCTTGAAACGCGTCTCGGCGCATTCAACGCGAGATACAACCATTTCTTCGAATGGCTGAAAATCGATTCCGAAAAAGAGCGTCCCGATAGAAAAGCGATAAAAACTGCCGAAACGGTCGGTGAAAGCTCCGTAAGATACTTTATTGACGGTTTGCTTCGCAAAGACAGGCTGATCGACTACATAGAGAACTTCATAATGTTCCGCGATCAGAAGGATAAGATCATCGCGAAAAACCACCAGTATTTCGGCGTAAACAACCTTATGGAATCTGTAAAAAACAGAGCAGAACTGCAAGGCAAACTCGGCGTTTTCTGGCATACGCAGGGATCGGGAAAATCATATTCAATGGTATTCTTTACTCGCAAAGTACGGCGCAAAATACCCGGCAATTTTACGTTTCTGATCATAACCGACCGCGAAGATCTTGACAATCAGATCCACAAGAATTTCGTAAAAACGGAAGTTATCGGCGCAAAAGAAGAATGTCAGCCGAAAAACGGCGAGCAGCTGCGAAATTATCTGCAATCGAACAAGTCGTTCATTTTCACCCTGATTCACAAATTCCATTACGAAAAGGGTAAAAAATATCCTACGCTTTCCAAACGTGACGATATTATAGTTCTCGTTGACGAAGCGCACAGAACGCAGTATAAAGATCTGGCTGACAATATGCGCCGGGGCCTGCCGAACGCGAACTATATCGCGTTTACAGGCACGCCGCTGTTAGGCAGCAAGCGGTTGACAAACAAATGGTTCGGCGACTATGTTTCCGAATATAATTTCATGCAGTCAGTCGAAGACGGATCAACGGTGCCGCTTTTTTACTCGCGCCGCGTGCCGGAGGTAGGTCTGGAAAACGACTTCCTTGACGACGACGTTCTCGATATCATCGAAGACGAAAATCTGAATGAAGATGAAACGCGACTGCTCGAGAACTCCTCTTCGCGTATTCTTGAAGTCATCAAACGCGACAACCGATTAGAAAAGATCGCGGAAGATATAGCGCATCATTTCCCGCGCCGCGGATTTCTCGGAAAAGGCATGGTCGTTTCGGTCGATAAATACACGGCGGTAAAAATGTACGATAAAGTACAGCATTATTGGGGAATTGAAAAGCAAAACATCATGCGCGAACGCAATACTGCCGACACGAAAGAAAAACGCGACGAGTTGACGCGGATCCTTAATTATATGAACCGCGTTGAAATGGAAGTCGTGATTTCCGAAGAAGCTGATGAGGATGAAAAGTTCAGAAAACAGGGGCTTGACATTTCATCTCACCGTCAGAGAATGAAATATGTCACACCGGAAGGAAAAGATATTGAAGACCGTTTCAAAGATCCGGACGATCCGTTTCAGCTTGTTTTCGTATGCTCGATGTGGCTGACAGGCTTCGACGTTGAAAACCTGTCTACTCTGTATCTCGACAAGCCGATGAAGAGCCATACTCTGATGCAGGCTATCGCAAGAGCAAACCGCACTTACGAGAATAAACCGTGCGGTATAATAGTCGATTATGTAAACGTCTTTCAGTATATGCAGAAGGCTTTGAAGGATTACGCATCCGGAAACGACGGAACGGTATTCCCGGCAAAAGACATTGACAAGCTGATCGAGTTGATAAACGGCGCAATAGATGAAGTCGACAAATTTCTTCTCGGGCTCGGAATTGATATCGGCACAATGATTGAAGAAGCCTCAACGTTTGATCGGATCGATAAACTGCGCGATGCGTTCAGTATCATTATTGCAAAGGATGAAACAAAAGACAAATGCAAAGTGCTCCTGAACGTACTTATGAACCTATATGAAGCTGCGCGTCCGGAAATCTTTGAAAAAGAATGGTATAACGAAAAGTTTTCTCCGCTTGCATATCTGTACGGTTTGTTCTGCCATACGATCGATGACGAAAAGATCAACCGTGCGCGTCTGCGCATGGCTCAGGTTTTGGACACAAGCGTTACGTCGCAGAACGCCGAGGACAATGACGACGGTTATGTTATACATCAGGGAAAGGTGATCGACCTTTCGAAAGTCGACGTAGAGCAGCTGAAAAGAGAGATAAAAACGGCGGTTTATAAGTCTGTTGAAATCGAAGATCTTCGCTCGTTTATCGAGCAGACTCTGCAGCAAATGCTTGACCGTAACTGCACGCGACAGAGATTTTCGCAGAGATTCCGCGGTATTATTGACCGTTATAATGCCGGTGGATCCGAAAACGAAGATTACTACGAACAGCTGCTTCAGTTGATCGAAGACTTGAAAGCTGAGGACAAGCGTTCCGAAGCTGAAGGGCTTTCCGAAGAAGAACTTGAGATATTCGATCTGCTTGTCGCCGGTAAGAAGCTGACAAAAGCTGAGGAGCAAAGAGTTAAACTGTCAGCAAAGAATCTTTTCAAAAAGCTTTCCGAAGAAAAATCAGAACTCATGGTTGTCGACTGGTATAAAGATGAACAGCCGAGAGCGAGAGTTAAAACAGCTATTGAAACATCTCTTGACGCAGACCTGCCGGTATCGTATGATAAAGAAACATTTGCCGCTAAAACCGAGCTTCTGCTAACTCACTTTATAGATATGGCTGTTCAGGGATACGGCTGGATCGTAGCATAGCAAAAGTCTGAAAGACTGGAATAACACGAGACGATAAACGATAATCAGAATATGATGATCGTTTATCGTCCTTTTATTGATAGATACAATCGATGAAAAAGTTCTGATAATATTAAAAAATCCGACCGAAGCGGAGACTACTCCAAATCGGTCGTTTTTAAATTGCGGTCATAATGCTGGAGCGAATTCTGAATTTCGTAATTATTTAATGAATCGCAAGAGCCATTCCGGTAATTGAGGATCATCAACAGACCATGACTCAATTTCAGTTTCACTTTCTTCCCATTCATTTTCATCACCGTTGAAAAACTTTTGACGATGGCATTTTGTTTTTGTTACAGTATCGCCTTCTTGTCTGTATTCATTCCAGTAATAATTCTGCTTACCGTAGCCAGACCATTGATTAGTTTTGTATATTATCATGATAAAACTCCTTTCGAGGCATCTCATTAGAATTATTTGTGCAATCTTCATTGAATTGCATTGTAAGGGTTTGATATATCGTATTCTCGAACATGCTTCATAATCCAGTTATTGTAAAGATTTCGGTTTACTCATGAGTACGGCGGTGGTTTGTTGACGATATTAACATTCATGCAGTGTTTTTTCTGTCTTACACGTTTATTAATCAACATACTGTCTCATCCCTTTCTTTTATTAAGCATTAGGGTAGCCGCAATACCTGTAATAATAGACGTGCAAAAGGTAGCTGCAGCAACGGCGACTTTTTTAGGGTTCTCTTTTATGAAGTTAAAAGCAGAAGCAAATATGCTTTTTCGCTGTTCAGTATTTTCTTTTTCACTATCAATAGATTCACTTGCGCATTTTCCTTCATCACCTTCTGCAGCTGCGCATTCAAGTGTCGCGAAAAGATCTGCGAATGCTTCTTTATATTCTTCGGCATCAAAATCGAGAGGGTATGCCTTTTCAACAACAGCACTTCTAATTAATTTTGAGACATATATCATATCAATCGGTCCTTCTGCATTATTTGCATATACAAATGTGGAAAGCTGGCACAGGAAATAAGTTGATATGTTTTCACATTTATTATGAACCTCGATACTGTTGTTTGTAAATAGTAAGATGCTTTCTATAGGAACATCTTTGTAGCCGGCGTTTTCAAGTATCTGTCTGACTAACTTTTCGCGAATTTTCATTTTTTGATCTAAATTATAGTAGTATTTAGCGTATTCGCCCGTTCTATAATAATCTCCGTTGCGATCTATAAAAACGTCACTTGTGCTATTTTTGACTTCGATTATTGAAATTCCGCCGGGTTTGATGACGATTATGTCAATTTCGGTATGATCTTCTTCATCTGATAATTCAATATTTCTTAAAATTATACTGTTAGCATTTGCTTCCCTAAGATATTTTTCCGCAAGATTTTCTCCTTTAGCTCCTGAAATCTCCGATTTAATTTGGTTGCACAGTTTTTTACTAACGTTCTTAAACTTCTCAAGTTGTTCTGTAGCAATAGAGCTGTAATCCATATTAAGCTTTTCAAGATGATCAGTAACGTCATAGATTCTCAACCCGGAGATTTCGGAATGATCTTTATTAAATGTCATTTCAACCGTTTCTCTTTGCAGCGCCAGTAACTCTGTGAGCGCTTCGTCTCTGTAATAAAGCTCTTTTCTGCAGCTTTTAAAACTATTAATGATTTCTTGCTTTCTTGTTTCTTTTTTCATTTCATTTTCCTCCGTTCGTTTTTGATTACAGTCTCATTATATCGCATGGTTGCATTTTAGTCAATATTATTCGAGCATATTGCAACTTTTTGGATAATATATCAACAATGTGATGATTGTGCATTGTTTTTGCAACCACTGGAATGAACGTGCAACAAAGACATTTAATAAACAGTATAACGCAACTTTCTGCGTGATTTTGCAACAAAAACCCCGGTTTCCAAAAACCGGGGGTTGAATAGCAGTCATTCAATTATATTTGATTGAAAAGTCTCATAGTGGTATCTGGACCTATTGCCCCTATTTGAGATTTAACATTACCTCCTATATAAGAATTGCTGGAGACACGTACTGTATATAGAAGGCTTTCAAATAGAGGCACAGCATCTTCATTAATTACACAGGAGGCAACAATCATATCAGGTGTAAGTATTTCTTTTATTGTTTGGCCGGTGTTAATCACGGAATCAGCTATAATTACATGTTTTGTTTTGGGCTTTACAAAATTTCCGTTTTTGGGGTCATACAATTCATATTTACATCCAAGCTGAAAATAAATCCCCTGTGCAAAAAATATCCCGCCTCTGAGCATAGCAACCACAGTCGTTTCTTCAGGAGCAAACGGTATTTTCTGCCCGATTAGTTCTCCAAGTCTGATGTGAGCACGCGCCAATTGAGGACCTGAGATTCCTGAATTCGATTTTGTTACAGAAATCAATTGCAGAACTTCTTCTGTTTTCGAAAGTTCAAACATTTATTAAACCCTCCAAATTGCGCCCTTTTAGCGACTTACTGATAGTGCCGTCTTGTTTTGTAACCAGATATCCGATATCCGCGTTTTTTAACATATAATAATCATTCATGCCATCTCCGTATGCAATGACCTTCTTACCGCATGTGCGCAGAAGTTTTGTAATATATAATTTTGTTTCAGCCGACATTTGAATACCGCAGTAAAAAGGGATGCCTAATTCTTTTGAAATGAAACTCCATATATTTTCGTTACCGGATGTCAAAATATAACAATCGCCGTTTATTTTTGATAAAACCTTTTGATTAATAGTAACCGGCATTGTTTTTAATAAAGGAATGTTATACTTCATAAATTCTATGTTTTGAAGCCATGCTTGATATCCGGTATAGAAATTGCCATCATAAATATTGGTTTTATAATTAAAAACCTTGCGGCTACTATCTTCAATCGTTAATGTCTGGTCTCCATCTAAAAGTGTTATGGTATCACCTGTGCATTTTGCTAAGATGTCATCTACACATTTCATAGCATAGTTAACGCAACTATACCCGTTTTTAATGTCATGAATGAAGTTAATCGCCATACGAGAATCAATATACTCGTTTTTCGGAGGGCAATCAATAACGTAGAAATCTTTATTATGTAAATGACAGTACGTTCTTAAACCGTCAATTTCATTTTCTTGCCAGCGTTTAATATCATAAGGAAGGTATTTTCGGTTTTTGACGGACTTCTCCATTCGCGATTTGAGGCAGTTAGGATCAATATAAAGATATATATAAACTTCGTACATCGCACCTTCTTCTTCGGTAAAAGCTACTTCATCGCCAAACGAATAGTGGCCATCCATTATAAATTCACTTTTTTCAATCATAAGTTCAGCCACTTCTCTCCGGTCTTTCTCACGTCCATTTTTATCACGTATATCGAAATCAGGATCATATTGTCTTAATAATTTGCTTCCGACAAGAACATCAAGAAAATCTATTCTGTCCATTATATATGATTTGCCAGATGTTGGCATTCCATAGAGGCCTATTCGCATATTGTCTCCTTAAAACAATAATTTCTATTAAAACTTAAACTTCTTTTTTCAAGTTCCTGAAATGGTATGTTGCTCTTCCCTATTGGTGGTAAATCAATACAATTGCCGCAATAGTAAACATAACCGTTAGCAAAAAAGAAGTTGTTAATACCGGCACCGCAATTTCCACCATACATAGTACAATCATTGCCTCCTCGCCTTACTTCTAAATACCGCTCCGCTTTTTGTAAGAATTTACGATATTCTTCTAATGATATACCGTATTTACCAATCATTCTGGAGAAAGTCACTCTTGTACCGAAACGCGAAAAGAATTCAATAACTCTGTCAGCATTTAAAAGGCTTTCCTTGCCGACGGTTGCGTTGAATGTTGGATATTGGCCGGTGACCCGCTTGAAATTCTCAACATTGCTCATTGCTTTATCAAAAGAATTACATCTGTTTAGATCGTGCAACTCCTTATAACCGTCAATAGAGAAGCCGACTTTGATATTATGGCTATATAGATATTGCCACTCAGAATCGGGTAATGATACTGTTCCGTTTGTAATCGTATATGATTTTATAAATGGATTATCGTCAATATATTCAAAATATGATTTTAAAAGCGGCCAATCCAAAAAGGCTTCCCCGTTTCCGACAAAACCTATCTTAAACTTTGATTTTGCATAGGTTTTTACGTTTTCGAGAATCTCAAAAACATTCATTTCTGCGCACTTAATATGTTCTTTCTCGCGGAAATGACAATACCTACATGCCAAATTGCATTTATTATTTATCGAGATGCAAATTCTGTCAATCATTTTACTGTACCTATTAGCGCCAACCGCCTCCACTCTTAGGCTTTTTATTCTTTTTGCTTCTTCCGGTTTTTAAACACTCATCAAGTCTGTCTTGCGCGGTATATCCGTCTCGATCTACAATTTTCGTATCAGCTCCAGCTTTAATTAGAATATTTCGGGAATCAATATTTCGCCAATAACACGCTTTGATCAATGCAGTAAAACCATTTCCATCCTGTTGATTCAAACTTGTTCTTTCGTCAGCACATAACTCTTCTACAAATTCTTTTTTGTCATCCCAAGCTGCAATCATTAAAGGCATGTTGCCATCATTTTTTTGATGTATCTTGCCTGCGTCGTACGGATTTCGGCTACCAACGTTTGGATTTGCCTGACAGTCGTGTAATAAAAATTTAAATATCTCAATATCACCGTTCTGCACAGCATGAGATAATGGCGGGAAATAGTACCTTCCGCAATCTCTTTTATTGATGATGTCTTCATTGATGCTCATAAGCCACTTGATTTTTGCTTTCCGCTGATTCATGGGCGCCCGCTTGTTTCTTACAATGGAAATTAACAATGTATTTCCGTCCGGTAAATATGCCGTGATATCATCTCTATTAGGTATTTTAATACCAAGTGCTTCTTCAATATTGTCGTAAGAATCGGCATAGTAGCTATTTATAAGATTAAGGGCACGAATATCAACGAGCGATTGTTTAGTGAGCATATACTCTTCCAAAAACAGTGAACGAACAAAACTATCGCCGCTCAATCGTGCGGCAAATCCAGCATCATACGTAATAATATCAACTATACAGTTATATTCGACAGAAGCTGCTCTTGCAACCGATATTATTTTAGCGTCATTATTGTCATAGTTGTTGTTATCGCTACATTCGCGTTTTTCAACATTGACATTACTTCCAATACTACTTAAAATTTGCCATGCTCTTGCGGCCAAACTTTCATTTTCACTATTATTTTTTATATTATCAAGTTCAGTAATTACAATCATTGGGACTATAACGTGACTATATTCCTTACTCAACTCATCTATTAATTGGTTATTTTTCAAAAGTGCCGATGTGTCTGTTACGACAACTTTATCACCTCTGAGAAATAATTCCTTTTGTCTTCTAAGTCTTTCCTGTTCACGTTTTTTCTCGGTTTCTTCACTTCTAAATGTGGTAGAGAGTATTCTTTCCGGATCGTAAATTGCCTCCCAGTATCTCTCAGCGAATTCTCGTATATTCTTATAGCTACAATCACCTTTTTCAACACGTGAAAGAGTAGATTTGTTGACGAACAACAATTCGGCCATATCCGATTGGTTTTTTCCATTTTTTTCTCTAAGTTCGATCATTCTTTTGCGTAAGAATTCAGCATTCGTGTTCTCGTTCATTATTCTGATTCCTTTCTTCAACAAATCTTTATCTATGTTGTTATGATAGCACAATTTAACGATTCTGTCAACGCAGATATTATATTTTTCAACAGTTTTAATAAAAATTCAACAACTTCTCGTTTTATGATTACATATGCAATTTCATAGTGCATAATGCAACTTTTTTATCTTAGATAATTAATAATGATACATAATAAGAATGACCAATTATATTATATTTTATTCTCACATATAATCATCATTCGACTCGTGAAATAATAAATTTACCTTAATCAAATCTATTAAAATAAAGTATTATTAAAATCCGATTAAAGACTAAATCAAGAAACATCTCAGGTAAGTCGTTTTTAATTTGCTACTTTATATTGGAGTGGTTTCTGTCATATATGTTAGCGGCTTTGGGCGCCAATCCGGCAGGGTGTGTTCAAAATGAAAGAAAATTATTCTATTTCTATCATAATATAGATGAAGCTGAAAAAGCGGCTCCGAAGAGCGGTATCGTAACTGAATTGCAGCGTAGCCGAAGCAACTGACGACGGTTTTACCGGAGGTTATTACAGGGGTTCGAAGGAAAATTATCCCCTCGCCCCCGAGATAAGTCGTGTCGACTTATCGTATGGGGTACTGTTTGTCGGTCGACTGACAAAACATCGTTTTTCTATTTTGTTCTTATGAAAGGAGCTAATTATGCCGAGAGTAACACAACATAACAGCAGAGGAAGAAAGGACGGATCCGCTTTTTCTCCGAAACACAACGACAGATCTTTTAAGTATTCGGAAGCGGATCATATTGATCCGTCATTAACGTCCGGAAATTTGCTTTTCAATATCTACGACGGAGAGTATTCTCAAAGAGAGAAAGAAAGTAAAATGAGTTTTGAAGAAGCTGAGATGCGATATTATCACGAACATATCACGCCGCACCTTGACGACAGAAACGAATCATATAAAAAACAGGCTCACCCGGAAAAGATAAAAAGCATGGAAGAATATTTCGATTCCGAAAGAACGCGCCCGGAATCGCAGATCGTTCAGGTAGGCACAAAGGTTTCTTCAATCCCGGTAAGTGAATTGCAGGAAATCGTGAAAGAACAGATCGAATGGGAGAGAGCAACGTTTCCACAAGCCGTAATTCTCAATTACGCGCTTCACGTTGACGAACCGAATTGTGCGCCTCACTTTCAGATAACCCGCGTCTGGGTCGCTCACGATGAACAGGGTTTCGAGTGCGTGGGACAAAGCGCCGCTCTTCGTGAGATGGGAATCGATCGTCCTTGCAAAGACAAGAAAGAGAGTAAGGTCAATAACGCAAAGATCACATACACTTTGCACTGCCGTGAGCATCTGGAGCAGTTATGCAGGGAGCGCGGTATTGAGCTTGAAACTCGCAAACCGCGTTCGGAAGTCGGGCTTGAATTTCTGGATTACAAGTGCAGGCAGGCGGAGGAAAAAGCAAAGGCAGCGGAGGAAAGAGCCGAGACGGCGGAAGCGAGAGCCGAGGCGTCAGAAGAAAAGGTTCAGGCGGCAGAAGCAGAAGTCAAAGAAGCGGAAGAAAAGATCGCCGAGCTCTCCGAGAAAAACAGAGAACTTGAGAAAAAGCTTGATCGTGCGCTTGAGATCGTCAACAATAGCAAAATCGCAATATCTCCGGAAACAAAAAAGAACGTCCGCGGCGTTGTCACCTCAATAGAAGAACTGACTCGCCAAAAGACGGAATTGGAAGTCAAAGAAAAAGAGCTTATCGAGAGAGAAAAAACAGTTAAAAACAAAGAAAGCAAGCTCGAAAAACTCATAAAGAAGCTCGACCCGGAAAACATAGTTCAGCGCATCGTCGAAGCTTTAAAGCCGATAATCAACATATTTGCCGGTGATTTATACGAAAGAATGAGAAAGTTTCTGCACATCAAACGTCAGGACAAGCTGCTCGAAGAATTCGACAGAAAGTATATAGACGAATCTATGAAAGCCGTACATATCGACGTAAAGAAAGAAATAGAGAAAGCCGTCAGAGAAGCTGACGATTTCGGGAAAGACAGATATCCGTTTGACAGAGACGAGAGATAAGGAGGTGAGAAAGAATGTTCAAAGCGTTACTCAGTTTTATCAAAACTATCAGATATATACTGTTTGACCATCACGGAGAGGCTGAGATACCGCCGGAAGTCATCCGCATGATAGCGAGGGCGCTTTTGCCGAACATAATCGATTATATGTCGACAGAAAAGGGGCAGGAAGAATTCAGAAAATGGAAAGAAGAACATAAAAAACAAGCGAAAACATAGAGAAAGCGGGCGGGATCATGCATCCCGCCCGCGCCGTTTTTTACCGTTTCAGATACAAAACAAATCCGAACTGATCCTTTAATACAAACCAGTTCGGATATGTTTGTTTTGGTGACCCGTAGCAGATTCGAACTGCTGTTACAGCCGTGAAAGGGCCGTGTCTTAACCTCTTGACCAACGGGCCGTATGGTAGCGGAAGTTGGACTTGAACCCACGACCTACCGGGTATGAACCGGTTGCTCTAGCCAACTGAGCTATTCCGCCATATTTTGATTCCGCTCCGGCGGACAAACGGCATTATATCATAACATATCGGATTTGTCAATAGGATTTTGCAAAAAAAATCAATTTTTTTGCCGTTCAAATATTAAATCAAAGTAAATACTTTCAAAAATCGTTATAAAAAAAGTTGACATTTTTATTTATTCGTGATAAAATATAAAATGTATTACTATATGATCAACGGACGGTTTTTATTATGATAAAAAGTATGACGGGTTACGGACGCGCCCGCGAGCAAATAGACGGGTACGATATCACGGCTGAAGTCAAAGGCGTGAACAATAAGATACTCGACGTTTCGGTCAAGCTGCCGCGCTCCTGTTCATTCGCGGAGGAGAGGATAAAACCGCTTCTGCAGTCGCTCGGGGTGAACCGCGGAAAGGTCGACGTTTACGTTTCGATGACGTCGCTTGAGAATTCCGACGACGTGATAACGGTCGATCGCGGCTATGCGGAGCAGTATATAAACGCGCTGAAAGAGCTGCGCGATGAATTCGGCCTGCCGGACGATATAACGACGATGTCTGTCGCGTCAAACAAAGACGTGTTTACGACCGTAAAAAAAGAAGACGATCTCGAAGCCGATTGGCAGAGAATAAAGACCGTGCTCGAAGCGGCGATAAACGCTTTCAATACTGCGAGAGAAAACGAAGGCGCCCGCCTCGTCGCCGACGTCAAGACGAAGCTTCAGACGATATCCGGCATCGTCGATCAGATCGACGAAAATTCGGCGACGGCGACGGAAGAATACGAAAAGCGGCTTTATAAAAAACTCACCGAAGTCCTTGCCGATACCGGCGTCGCCGTCGACGAGGCGAGGATCCTCACGGAATGCGCGATCTTCGCCGACAGAGTCGCCGTAGACGAAGAGCT
>JAEEGL011067887.1_pt1 | contig 33431 bp, 35 predicted proteins | sample 9134231 | NCBI WGS metagenome assembly JAEEGL01 (sample SAMN16246548, study PRJNA631951) | gut metagenome | biome: gut microbiome; feature: rumen; material: fiber-attached | host: Bos | place: Iran: Karaj | collected 2018-10 | reverse complement strand
TGCGGACGTCCGCATGCTTATTTGAGAAAATACGGAATCTGCAGAATCTGTTTCCGTGAACTGGCATACAAGGGAGAGATCCCCGGTGTCAAGAAGGCAAGTTGGTAAGAAGGAGGTAAACGAAGATGACTATGAGTGATCCGATTGCGGATATGCTGACAAGAATCCGTAATGCAAATACATCTAAGCATGACACGGTTGACGTTCCTTCTTCCAAGATGAAGCTTGCGATCGCAGAGATCCTGATGGAAGAGGGATACATCAAAAAGTATGAACTGGTAGATGACGGCGCGTTCAAGACCATCCACATCACCTTAAAGTACGGTGCGGACAGAAACGACCGGATCATCAGCGGTTTAAAGAGGATCAGTAAGCCCGGCCTGAGAATCTACGCAGGCAAGGACGAACTTCCGAAGGTACTGGGCGGTCTGGGTATCGCCATCATTTCCACCAACCAGGGTGTGATCACGGACAAGAAGGCCCGGGAACTCAAGGTCGGCGGAGAAGTGCTTTGCTACGTATGGTAGCCTGGCAAAAAGCAAGCGCGAAGCATTTGCTTTTTGCGGCTACCATAGGTCGAAATTCATAAGCGGCGAAGCCGCGACGGACGCGAAGCGGACGGAATTTCGAGCTTATGCGCAGCCGAAGCAGTCGGAATCCATAAGCAGCGCCGTTGCGACGGACGCGTAGCGGACGGAATTTCGAGCTTAAGCCTGAAGATAAGCATTTGCTTTTACAAAGGTTGCGGAAAGCAACTTTGATACAAACGAATCAGTTTAGAATATCTATGTAGAAAAACAGGAGGTACGGGCATGTCACGAGTAGGAAAAATGCCAATCGCTATTCCCGCAGGCGTATCTGTGGACATAGCAGAAAATAATAAAGTGACGGTTAAAGGTCCCAAGGGAACACTGGAGCGCCGGTTTGCTCCCGAGATGGAGATCAAGGTCGAGGGTGCCGAGGTTGTGATCTCGCGTCCCAATGATTTAAAGAGAATGAAGGCTCTTCACGGCACCACGAGAGCGGTCCTTTCCAATATGGTCATCGGTGTGTCTGAGGGCTTTGAACGGAAACTTGAGGTGAACGGTGTCGGTTACCGTGCAGCTAAGCAGGGTAAGAAGCTGACCCTTTCTCTCGGATACTCTCATCCCGTTGAGATGGAAGATCCCGAAGGCGTGGAGTCCACGGTTGAAGGACAGAACATCATCATCGTCAAGGGAATCGACAAGGAAAAGGTCGGACAGTACGCTGCCGAGATCAGAGAAAAGAGAAAGCCTGAGCCTTATAAGGGCAAGGGTATCAAGTTCGCTGAGGAACACATCAGGCGTAAGGTCGGCAAGACCGGTAAGAAATAAGGGATAAGGAGAGTGTAAAAATGGTTAGGAAAGAATCAAGATCCGAAATTCGTGCGAAAAAGCACATGAGAATACGCAACCGTTTCAGCGGCACTGCCGAAAGACCCCGCCTGGCGGTTTTCAGAAGCAATAATCATATGTATGCTCAAATTATCGATGATGTAGCAGGCAACACCCTGGTTGCGGCCTCCACCGTTGAAAAGGAAGTGAAGGCGAAACTTGAGAAGACCAATGATGTTGACGCTGCCGCGTATCTGGGAGAAGTGATCGCAAAGCGTGCCCTGGATAAGGGGATCGACACGGTTGTTTTTGACAGAGGCGGTTTTATCTATCAGGGTAAGGTAGCGGCATTGGCAGATGCGGCCAGAGAAGCCGGCCTCAAGTTCTAGGAAGGGAGAAACGTAATGAGACGTACAATCATTGACATTAGCAATATGGAATTAACGGATAAGGTTGTTGCCATTAAGCGTGTAACCAAGGTTGTAAAAGGCGGTCGTAACATGCGTTTCGCCGCTTTGGTGGTAGTCGGTGACGGTGCCGGACATGTTGGCGCCGGACTGGGCAAGGCAACCGAGGTTCCCGAGGCTATCCGTAAAGGAAAAGAAGACGCGATTAAGAACATGGTTGAGATCGCAAGAGACGAGAACAACAGTATCACACATGACATGATCGGCAAATTCGGTGCAGCTTCCGTTCTTCTGAAGAAGGCTCCCGAAGGTACCGGTATCATCGCGGGCGGTCCCGCTCGTATCGTGTGCGAGCTTGCCGGGATCAACAACATCCGTACCAAGTCTCTGGGCTCCAACAACAAGCAGAACGTGGTCCTTGCCACGATCGAAGGCTTAAAGGCCCTGAAGACTCCGGAAGAGGTTGCCGCAGCACGCGGAAAAACCGTAGAAGAGATAACGGCATAGGAGGATCGGTAAAATGGCAGACAAAAAGTTAAAGATCACGTTAGTGAAATCTCCCATCGGAGCGGTTCCCAAGCATAAAAAGACAGTGGAATCAATGGGTCTTCGGAAACTCAACAAGACGATCGTGTTGCCCGACAATGCGGCAACACGCGGTCAGATCCAGCAGATCCAGCATTTGGTTAAAGTCGAAGAAGTAGACGAATAGGAGGTGCGAGCATGGATTTATCAAATCTGAGTCCTGCCGAAGGCTCTAAGAGAAGCAATAATTTCAGACGTGGACGCGGACACGGATCCGGAAACGGAAAGACCGCGGGTAAAGGACATAAAGGACAGAAGGCACGTTCCGGCGCACCGAGGATCGGTTTCGAAGGCGGACAGATGCCTCTGTACAGACGTATCCCCAAGAAGGGCTTCAAGTGTCCTTCCCACAAGGATATCGTATCCGTGAACTTAAGCATGCTGAGCGATCGTTTTGACGACGGTGCTACCGTGGATATTGAAGCGATCATCAATGCAGGTATCGTGAAGAACCCCAAAGACGGTATCAAGATCCTGGGTAACGGTGATCTCACCAAAAAGCTGACCGTGAAGGCAAACGCTTTTTCGGCTTCGGCCATCGAAAAGATTGAAGCCGCAGGTGGAAGTTATGAGGTGATCTGATATGCTGCAAACCCTGAAGAACGCTTTTAAGATCAAAGAGATCAGATTGAAATTGTTATTCACGATCGGAATGCTTTTTGTGATCCGTTTCGGATCACAGCTTCCGGTTCCGGGTGTGGATATCGCGCAGTTCACCGCGTGGTTCGCATCCAAGATTTCGGACGCAGATACTTCAGGTTTCCTGGGCGCATTTACGGGTGGTTCCTTTGAAAACATGTCCATCCTGGCCCTGAATATCACACCCTATATTACATCTTCCATTATCATGCAGCTGTTGACCATTGCCATTCCCAAGCTGGAAGAAATGCAGCGGGACGGCGAGGACGGACGCAAAAAGATCGCATCCATCACCAGATATGTGACGGTAGGTCTGGCCCTCATCGAGTCCACGGCAATGGCCATTGCATTCAACAGCTCCGGTATGCTCGTTAAGAGCAACGCGCTGAACATCATCACCGTCATTGCAACACTGACGGCAGGTAGCGCATTCCTGATGTGGGTCGGCGAACAGATCACGGAACACGGCGTGGGTAACGGTATTTCCATCGTCCTCGTGATCAACATCATCTCCCGCATCCCTTCCGATATGGCAACGCTCTTTGAGCAGTTCGTCTTCGTGGAAGGCAAGCCGGTAGCCGTTAAGATCGTGGCAGCCCTCATCATCCTGGCGGTGATCGTGGGTATCGTCGTACTGGTCATCCTCTTGAGCGACGGTGTTCGCAAGATCCCGGTACAGTATGCCAAGAAGGTGCAGGGACGGAGAATGGTCGGCGGTAATTCGTCGGCGATCCCCTTAAAGATCAACACATCGGGTGTGATTCCGGTGATCTTCGCATCAAGCCTGATGCAGATCCCGATCCTGATCTGCAATTTCTTCAATGTCAGAGCTTCGGGCTTCGGTGCCCAGATCTTAAGGACATTGAGCTCCAGCAACTGGGTGAATCCCAAGGAGCCGGTTTATTCCATCGGTCTTCTGATCTACATCCTGCTGGTAGTATTTTTTGCTTACTTCTACACTTCCATTACGTTTAACCCCATGGAAGTGTCGGAGAACCTGAAGAAATCCGGCGGCTTTATCCCCGGCATCCGCCCCGGTAAGCCTACTTCGGAATATTTGACAAAGATCCTGAACTATATCATCTTTATCGGTGCCATAGGCCTGGTGATCGTATGCGTGATCCCCTTCGTATTTAACGGGATCTTCGGCGCATCGGTTTCCTTCGGCGGAACCTCACTCATCATTATCGTGAGCGTTATCATCGAGACCATCAAGCAGATCGAGTCTCAGATGCTGGTCCGCAACTATAAGGGATTTTTGAACGACTAAGGTTTTTTATGTGATGACAGCGGGAGAAGTCCCGTTGTCATCGTGTTTGAGAGGAAATTCATTATGAAGATCATTATGCTGGGCGCCCCCGGCGCGGGAAAAGGAACACAGGCCATCAAGATCGCTGAGAAATACGGGATCCCCCATGTTTCCACGGGAGATATCTTCCGGGCAAACATCAAGGGCAATACCCCTCTCGGCATGGAAGCCAAAAAATATATGGACGAAGGAAAGCTGGTTCCCGATGAGCTTACGGTTCGGATCCTTCTTGACCGGGTGTCCAAGGACGACTGCAGCAAGGGTTATGTACTGGACGGTTTTCCCCGTACCATCGTACAGGCCGATGTGCTCAAAGAGGAACTTACCAAACTGGGTGATGCCATCGACTATGCCATCAACGTGGATGTTCCGGATGAGAATATCGTAAAGCGCATGAGCGGAAGACGTGCCTGTGTGAACTGCGGTGCCACCTATCACATCGAGCACATCCCCCCCAAAAAGGAAGGGATCTGCGACAACTGCGGAAGCGAACTGATCCTGCGGGATGACGATAAGCCCGAGACCGTGCAGAAACGTCTTGATGTTTATCATGAGCAGACCCAGCCCCTCATCGACTATTACGAAAAGGACGGCGTACTGAAGACCGTGGACGGAACAAAGCCCATGGAAGAGGTATTCAAAGCCATTACCGATATTCTGGGATAATGAGTATCATCATTAAGACAAAAGAGCAGATCGAAGGGATCAGGACATCCTGCCGGCTGCTTGCGGAAGTACATGAAGAGCTTGCCGCTTTCATACGGCCCGGTATCAGTACCAAGGATATCGATACCTACGGCGAACAGCTGATCCGGGAGCGGGGCGGTGAGCCAAACTTCTTAAATTATGCGGGTTATCCCGCATCCATCTGTGTCTCCGTGAATGATGAAGTGGTTCACGGGATCCCCCGGGAAGACAGGATCCTTGAAGAAGGAGACATCGTTTCCCTGGATGCGGGGATCAATTATCGGGGATATCACTCCGATGCCGCAAGGACTTACGGAGTGGGCAGGATCGCACCGGAACTTCAGCAGCTCATTGATGTGACGAAACAGAGTTTTTTTGAAGGGATCCGGTACGCGAAAGAAGGTCATTATCTCAACGAGATCTCCAATGCCATTGATGCTTACATACGCCCCTACGGATACGGCATCGTAAAGGATCTGACGGGACACGGCGTGGGATTAAGCCTTCATGAGGAACCCACCATTCCCAACTTCCGTCATCTGAAGAAGGGACCGCAGCTGAAAGCGGGCATGACCCTGGCCATCGAACCCATGGTAAACCTGGGGACCTGGAAGGTCTGGTGGCTGGAGGACGAGTGGACGGTGGTAAGCCGGGACGGATCGCCTTCGGCGCATTACGAGAATACGGTGCTCATCACCGACGGCGAACCCGAGATACTGACATTGAGTGAAAGATAAGATGCTGGCCATATCCAAAGCGGGACACGATAAAGGCAAACTGTATTTCATCCTGAAAGAAGAAGGGGAGATCCTGTACCTGGCGGATGGGATCACCAGAACGGAAGATCATCCGAAGAAGAAAAAAAGAAAACATACGGAGCCGGTCAGGGATGACACGGTTCCCGCGAACAACGAGGAGATCCGTCAGCTGGTCAGGAAGAAAACAAAAGACATGGGACTTTAGGAGGAGATGAATGTCGAAAGCAGATGTAATTGAGATCGAGGGAACGGTTGTTGAGAAACTTCCCAACACCATGTTCCAGGTGGAACTGGAGAACGGACACCGGGTGCTGGCCCACATATCCGGCAAGCTCCGTCAGAATTTCATCCGGATCCTGCCCGGGGATAAGGTAACCCTCGAGCTTTCGCCCTACGACCTTTCCAAAGGGCGTATCATTTGGAGAGATAAATAAATTCGAAATTAGCATAAAGTTTTTCTTGCAATCGGAAAATACTCTATGTTAATATATTATTTGCGCGTTTTGCGCGTAGTACACACTTTTATCTGGTGAAAGGAGGTTTAACAATGAAGGTTAGATCATCAGTAAAACCGATTTGCGAAAAGTGCAAAATCATCAAGAGAAAAGGGCGTATCAGAGTTATTTGCGAGAATCCGAAGCATAAGCAGAGACAGGGATAATCACACTTGTAGTGATTACTTCTTGATTCACATGATTATGTGTAAGACCGGGACTTTGGTATCGTCCGGTTGGGCAGTTGCCCCAATCAATTAGTAATGGGCACGTGAACGTGCCGGAATGGAGGAAAAGTATATGGCTCGTATTGCAGGTGTTGACTTACCCAGAGATAAGCGCGTGGAGATCGGACTGACCTATGTATATGGGATCGGCGTTTCCAGCTCCAAAAAGATCCTGGCAGCGGCAAAGGTGAATCCCGATACCCGCGTAAGAGAGTTGACTGACGAAGAAGTGAAGAGGATCTCCGAGATCATCGAGAAGGACTACATGGTGGAAGGTGACTTAAGAAGAGAAGTTGCCCTGAACATCAAGCGGTTACAGGAGATCGGATGCTATCGCGGTATCCGTCACAGAAAGGGACTTCCCGTCCGCGGTCAGAACACCAAGACGAATGCAAGAACCCGGAAGGGTCCGAAGCGTACCGTTGCAGGAAAGAAAAAGTAATTAACAGGAAACTGTTGAAACGTTGCCCTTTGGGGCAAGGAAATTTACCGTTATTTGTATGAAAGGTAGGTTAGTTTAACATGGCAGCAAAGAAAGTTACCAAGAAAGTAACAAAGAAACGTGTCCGCAAGAACGTCGAACACGGACAGGCGCATATTCAGGCGTCTTTTAACAACACGATCGTAACATTGACCGACAGCGAAGGAAATGCTTTATCCTGGGCAAGCGCAGGCGGCTTAGGCTTCCGCGGTTCCAAGAAGTCCACTCCCTATGCCGCACAGATGGCAGCGGAGACGGCCACCAAGGCAGCCCTCGTTCACGGCTTAAAGACCGTAGACGTTATGGTCAAGGGTCCCGGTTCGGGACGTGAAGCGGCGATCCGCGCATTACAGGCAGCAGGCCTGGAGGTTACCAGCATCCGCGACGTGACCCCGGTTCCTCACAACGGTTGTCGTCCGCCCAAGAGACGTCGCGTATAATCGTTTATTTCGTGCAACATGTCGGAGGAAGGCAGATTGCCCTGCCGTAAACGACTGGATTATTTACAGTAAGGAGAAAAACAATGGCAGTAAACAGAGTACCTGTATTGAAAAGATGCAGAGCATTGGGCCTGGAACCCCAGTTCCTGGGATATTCCAAGAAGTCCACGAGACAGCTTAGAAACGCGAACCGTAAGGTATCGGAGTATGGTCTTCAGCTTCGTGAAAAGCAGAAGGCAAAGTTTATCTACGGCGTACTGGAGAAGCCTTTCCGTAACTACTATGAGAAGGCTGACCGCATGAAGGGTATGACGGGTGAAAACCTGATGGTTCTCCTTGAGAGCCGTCTTGATTCCGTTGTATTCCGTATGGGTTTTGCAAGAACCCGTCGTGAGGCAAGACAGGTCGTAGGACACAAGCATATCCTGGTAAACGGCAAGTGCGTTAACATTCCTTCTTATCTTGTTAAGGCAGGGGATGTCATCGAAGTAAAAGAGAAGTCCAAATCGATCCAGAGATACAAGGATATCCTGGAAGTTACCGCAGGAAGACTGATTCCCGAATGGATGGATGTGGATCTCGAAGCCCTCAAGGGAACGGTTAAGAACCTTCCGACCCGCGAGATGATCGATGTTCCCGTTAACGAGATGCTGATCGTCGAGTTATATTCCAAATAATAACGTAACCGGCAAATAATACAGGAGGGAAATATAGTGTTTGATTTTGAAAGACCCAATATTGATGTGGTAGAGATCTCCGATGATAACCGTTACGGCAGATTTGTCGTAGAGCCTCTTGAACGCGGCTACGGTATTACACTGGGTAATTCCCTGCGGAGGATCATGCTCTCATCCCTTCCGGGCACTGCGGTTTCGCAGGTCAAGATTGAGGGCGTGCTTCACGAGTTTTCGTCCATCGAAGGCGTGAAGGAAGACATTACCGAGATCATCATGAATATCAAGTCGCTGGCCATCAAGAACAATTCCGATTCCGATGAGCCCAAGACCGCATACATCGAGTATGAAGGGGAAGGCGTTGTCAAGGCTTCGGATATTCAGTGCGACGGCGATATCGAGATCCTGAATCCGGATCTTGTCATCGCAACCTTAAGCGGCAAGAAGACCAAACTCTACATCGAACTGACCATCACCAACGGCAGAGGATATGTGAGCGCCGACAAGAACAAGACGGAAGATCTTCCCATCGGTGTCATCGCTGTGGATTCCATCTACACCCCTGTTGAGAGAGTCAACATGAACGTGGAAAATACCCGTGTGGGCCAGATCACGGATTTCGACAAGCTCACCCTGGATGTATGGACCAACGGAACCCTTGCTCCCGATGAGGTGGTATCTCTGGCGGCAAAGGTATTGAGCGAGCACTTAAGCCTCTTCATCAATCTTTCCGAGAACGCCAAGAATGCGGAAGTGATGACCACCAAGGAAGACGACGAGAAGGGCAAAGTCCTTGTGATGAGCATCGACGAACTGGAACTTTCCGTTCGTTCCTATAACTGCTTAAAGAGAGCCGGCATCAATACCGTTGAGGAGCTGACCAACAAGACTCCCGACGAGATGATGAAGGTTCGTAATCTGGGCCGCAAGTCCCTGGAAGAAGTACTTGCAAAGCTGGATGAACTGGGTCTCCAGTTAAATCACAGCGAGGAGTAAGAGTCAGGGTGCGGTAAATCCGAAGAGTATGCACCCGTAACAGGCACGCGGAAGGATGTCAGCGACGGATAAGACCGATGAGCGCAGCCGCCGATACCGCGGAAGGCAGGGATTTCCCTGAGAAAGGAGCCGTAAATGGCGAAGTACAGAAAATTAGGTAAGACTTCCGATCAGAGAAAGGCTTTGTTAAGAAGCCAGGTAACCGCTCTTTTATATCACGGTAAGATCATTACCACCGAAGCAAGAGCCAAGGAAGTAAGAAAGATCGTTGAGGGCCTCATTGCTCTCGGCGTAAAGGAAAAGGATAACTTCGACACCGTGACCGTTGAAGCAAAGGTTCCCGAGAAGGACAAGGACGGTAAGCGCGTGAAGGAAGTGGTTGACGGCAAGAAGGTGACCAAGTACACCACCGTCAGCAAGGAGATCAAGAAGGATCAGCCTTCCAGACTGCATGCCCGTCATCAGATGCTCAAGGTGCTCTATCCCGTAAAGGAAGTGCCTACGGCAAAGGCAGGACGCAAGCGCGGCACCAAGGAAGTTGATTTGGTGGCTAAACTCTTTGATGAGTACGGTACCAAGTATGCCAACCGTAACGGTGGTTACACCCGCATCATCAAGATCGGACCTCGTAAGGGTGACGGTGCCATGGAAGTGGTTCTCGAGCTCGTATAATCAGCTAAGATATACCGGGAAAGCAGGATGCTCAGGCATCCTGCTTTTTTGTATGCAAATACGGGAAACCAAATGTATATCGCCGCGAGTACATACGATAAAACTACATGAACATGGATCATGTGCCTCCCGCTCATACGAGAAACCACGTCGGGGCGCTCTCGCTCTACGCGTCACGTCGCGTTACGTAATGTGCCGCCAAAAACAGGTTTTTGCCGCCACATAAGTAACGACGTGTCGCGAAGCCGCTCCTTAGGTTTCTCGTATATCGCTCGCGGCACATATACTTTTTCTATTGAGTTCTCCGTGTCCGCTTGCGGCACTTTACACTTGTTTTGCCCCTGGTGTATACTCAAATAGTAAATTTATCGGTGTCATATATGACATCGTGATCGGAAAAGAAAGGAAGGACCATCAGATGGAGGAGAGAAGACGCAATTTGCTTAAGAAACTGGAAGGCTTCTTTCAGGAGGATGAAGATATTGAAGAGGTGTCTCTGTTTGAGGCAAAGGAACTGAATACACCCATGGATATGGTACGGGCTCTTGTGACCGGATACGGTCCCAAACTGATGGATATCCTGGCGGAGTTTTCCTTTCTGCCCCTGGGCGGAGAGGATGAAGTATGGTATTTTACCTCGATCCTTACGATCCTGACGGAGATCCCCCCGGAAGCGGTTCCCGCAGTCTCCGGTGCCATTGCCAAACTGAACTTTTATCTGCCTTACGGTAATTTTGCCTTAAGTACCGACGGGGAGATGCTCATCTACAGATCCGTGGCGGCACTCAGATCCGACCATGACGATCAGATCCTTTATGATGATATTGAATTAAGCGCGGATACCGCACTTCTTATTGCGGAATCCTATACCGGACTTCTTTCCGATGTTGCGGAAGGGAGTCTGCTCCTTGATGATTTTGTAGCAATGCTTCCGCAGTAAGGAGGTCGTCCTATGTACGAACATGATCAGAGAGTAGTCAATAACCTGCAGATGCCTCAACAGCAGGACCAGCTGGCCGAGAACGCAGCTCCCCAGCAACAGCAGCTTCTGGACGAAAAGTTTCAAAGCCCGCTGCGGATCCATCAGAACTCGGACCTTACCAATGTACAGCTGATGGAGCCCGATCTGAATAAAATTGAGGCGGCTTACGGACGGAGCGGTTTTGAATATCTCGATTCCGACGGAAAGCGGCAAAAATACCTGAGCGGCAGCCAGGGACGATTCCACCTGCAGCAGGCCCTTGCACAAAAGATGGCCCATCCCGTGGCGGGCGTGCAGTTAAGAGAGATCACCACCAAGGACGCCATGTCCATGAATGATGAGAAACTGGTCAAGAACCACGGCAGATACGGCGGCGAAGCAGCGGCCTATCTGAACTTCCGCTACCGGCTCATGAAGAACCGTTATTATGCCCTCCTTCCCATAGAAGAGATAAAGAAGTATACCAGATCACAGCTTCTCGGCAAACTGAAGGAGGAATACGGCAAACAGCCGCCGGATGCTCCCGACCAGGATCTGATTACTTTTTATGAGGATCTGATCCGTATGAAGATCCTGGAAGATGCCGCGGACGAAAAGAAGCAGGATCGGCCGAATCCGGAGAACCCTCCCGTAGCCTTCAGCCGGGATGAAATAAATAAGAACAGGGATGCCTACAGAAAAAACGTGGGCTATATCGAAGGACTCCACATTTCCGATGATGAGAAGAGTGCCCGGAAAAAGGCCATGAAATCCGTTATGGCCCCTACCGCGGGAAATAACCTCTGGAAGGACAAGAAAACCGGGGGCATCAATATGAAGCAGAAGGAAGGGGTCCGTTCGATCCTTGCATGGATGTACCGGAACTGTAATAAGAGTTCGGTTTCCAAAGAGCCTTTTGTTTATCAGCTTACCCAGGCGGAACCGGAGCAGGTGCTCTTTATGTTCTACCTCATCGAAAACGACCGGGTTTACGCACCGGACCCCGGAGCCTTCCTCAAGGCTCAGACCGAATATGTGCCGGACCTGAACAATTTTAAGGATAAGCTGGTTGCTTCCAAACTCAAATTCTGGAAGCGGATCGGCTCCGATTCCTCCGATTCCGTTATCGACTGGAGCAAGCTGGGGATGGCAGCCCGCTTTGCCCTGAACTGCGAACCCATTACGGATTTTAAACGGTATAATGCCGAAGCGGAGCGCCTTACCGGGGAGATCAATAAACCCGAAAATGAGAACCGTAAGGAAGAATTGCTCTATGATATGCTGCTGCAGAAGGGCAACATCCTTCTGACCCTTTATAAGGCAGCAGGACTTACCCCCGATATGTCCCCGGATCTGATCGAGGATCCCCTCATGAGACAACGTGTCTTTACCACCATCACTGATTTCGGCGATGGCTTAAGGATGCTCAGCGTAATAAGGAGAGCAAAGGCCCAGGATCAGGGACAGCCTCTTCCCCAGCCGGGAGAAGTGCGCAAGGTGCAGGGTAAGGATTTTGACGACGGCGCCAAGGCGAAAGCAAAAGAAAAGGCACTTGCTGACAAAGAGAAATCCTACGGATTCGGTGACGGGGTTGAGGATTTTAAGACGATACTGGATCACGGCGGGAAACTTGATACGCTGCTTACCCTGATCGGGGATCCCGTATCCGATCTGACAAGTACCCAGGGTTACGAACTGACCGCGAACGGTGCCGGGGCCCTGGCCAGCTTCATCGGCTTAGTCAGCAGTATCGTCAGTGCGGTAAAACTCGGCAAAGGTGCCACCCTTACCGCGGCGGATCATACCGCCCAGGCTTTTTCCGTGACATCCGACCTGGTGGGCGGATTGTCCGGTACGGTGAAAAGTGGATCCGATCTTCTGGGAACCTTTGTGGATCTGGGGAATACCACACAGGAGACCCTTCCCTGGTACGGAAGCACCACCATCAAGACCGCATCGGAATCCTTCTCCACGGTTTCGGGCGGTATCAAGTTTGTTTCCGGAGCCGTGTCGGTAGTGACCGGCGCTCTTACCACTGCCGCGGGAGCTATTGAGATCGGCAGGGGTGTCAGCTCCCGAAAGGATATCAAACGCGCCCGGGAAGCCATGGACAATGAGCGGAAATCGCACATGGTCCTTAACCGGAAGCAGACAGAGGAACGGGAAGCGTTAAAAAGGATGCTGGATCACCGCGACCGTACCATTACGGATGAAAAACGGTCCGGTACCATGAAGGTGATCGGCGGAACCCTGGCCATGATCGGCGGAGCCCTGACCATGTCGGGTGTTTTTGCGCCCATCGGTATGATCCTGTCACTGGGCGGCGCGGCCCTGGGCATTGCGGTCAACGTCTTCTATGCACGGCATCGGCGCCGGCTCACAAGGATGCAGGCGGTGGATGACGCATTCCAGATCGAGAGCATCATTGAGGCGAAAAAGACCCAGGATCCCGCACTTGAGAATCTGTCAGGCAAGGAACTTGAAAAATTCAAAGCGGAAATCCGTCAGGCCGAACTGGGCAGACTGGGTTATGCAACCTATAAGGAGGCTTTTGCCGATCTCATGAAGATCAATGCCAACATGCTCTATGAGCATGTCTTTAACGATGATGAGAATACGGAGGAATACAAGATGTTCCGCGCCGCACTGGATTCTCTCGGCATGAAGGTGAGGAAAAAGGGCGGCAGGCAGAAGGAAAACATTCCTACCAAGGCAATGATCTATGCCAAACTCATGGGGTAAGCGATGCGTTCGATTTGGGTTGGAAACGACAGAGGCAAACGGAAATATTTCAGGGATTATGCTGCCCGTTTTAAAGTGATGCTTTCCGATAAGGCCGATATCCTGGTGGCCACCGATGATGACGGCGCACTGTGCGGCTTTACGGCAGTGATGTCACGTTCCGAAGTGATCGACATCGTTTTCATGTACGTGGAAGAAAAGAAACGGAATACGGGGGTCGGAGCCTATATGCTGAAAGCAGTGGAAAAAGCGGCTGTCAATTCCAGGATCGGAACCCTGCGCTGCGTGATGCCCCGTACGGAGACCGCTGAGAATCTTTTTGCGGGCGAAGGCTATCGGGTGTTCCAGGGAAACACGGAATATACGGTGTCTCTGGGATCTTTATACTACTCCCCGGTCTTTCGCAGACAGGTTGAGGGAAGGAAGCCCGCCAGAGCAAAGAACATTGCAGAACTCAGTCAGGAAGAGAAGGGGATGCTGAACGCACTCTATCAGGAACAGGCTGTCTCGGCCACGGAGTCCTATAACAAGCGGCTCTCCTGCGCGGTGTTCGGAAAAGAGAAGATCGGTGCCCTGGTTCTGGTGGAAGCATTGAGTAAAGGGATCATTATCGGCTATATGTATACCGAAAAGGGACATCCCGAATATCTGCTGGATTGCCTGCGTCTGCTGAACAAGACCCTTTCGGAGAACGGGGAAGAAAAGAAAGATCTGCAGATCTCCATCGATACCGATAACGAAAAGGATCTGGAGCTCCTGCGATATCTGGCGGGGAATACCATTCCCATCGGCGAGATCGTTCGTGAGGCCGTCGCCGTCAAGCGCCTGCAGACAGACCGGGGGACTGTGGCATCATGAATACCGGTGCGCTGATCGCCCTGGACATGAGTATCATGCTCCAACTTGCCGCAACTGTGGTTGCCTGCCTGCTGGATCCCTATATTGCCAAAGAACACCGGAGACTGATGGTCATCGCCGACGGTCTGCTCCTTTGTCTGATCATTCAGAACAATATCGTCTTTTTCCTTGAGCGGGAAGACAGTGCTTCTTTCCTGCTTACGGCGGTCAGGATCGTCGGAGCGGCCCTGAGCGCAGCTGCCCTGATCCTGTTTATCCGGATCGCGGTCACGGAGTCCGGGGACCGGTCTTCCCGGAAACTTCTACTTTTTTACGGATGCCTGGTCCTTGTGTGCGCGGCAGCGGATCTGTTTTTTCCCGATCTGGGGAATCCCATCCCTTTTTTCACCGTTGCCATCGTATCCATCGCCCTTCTTTACTACATTCGGCTTCATATGCAGTTCGTGAGGGAACATGAAAAGGCCATGCTGGTCCAGCAGCGGATCCAGATCATGATGTCCCAGATCCAGCCCCATTTTCTGTATAATACCCTGTCCACCATCCAGGCGCTGTGTATGATCGACCCCGGGAAGGCGGCGGAAGTCACGGAGAAATTCGGTACCTATCTGCGACAGAATCTGAATACCCTGGATAAGGCAGACCTCATTCCCCTCGACAAGGAACTGGAGCATACCAGGATCTATGCGGATATCGAAATGATCCGTTTTCCCAGTATCAGCGTGACCTATGATATCGCGGACAGGAACTTCGAACTGCCTGCCCTGACCATCCAGCCTATGGTGGAGAATGCCATCCGGCATGGTGTGCGGGGACGGAAAAAAGGACAGGTGACGGTATCCACCCGTCTGGGATCCGACCGTCATGTGATCACCATCCAGGATAACGGCAAAGGATTTGATACGAACAATCTGGAGCAGAGCACCGGAAAAGGACACATCGGGATCCGGAACGTGCGGGAACGGATCCGGGAGCTGTGCAACGGTACGTTGGAAGTGGACAGCCGCCTCGACGAGGGAACCGTGATCACCATATCGATCCCCTTTACGACGGGAGGGAAAAACTGACATGAATGTCATTTGCGTGGATGACGAGGAACTGATCCTGCAGCATACGGTGGCTCTGTGCAGGAGCCTGGAACGGTTTGATCAGGTCTGGGGATTTTCCAGTGCCACCAAGGCGCTTGCCTGGTCCGAGGATCATAACATCGATCTTGCTCTTCTTGATATCGATATGCCGGATATGAAGGGACTGGATCTTGCATCCGGGATCCGGAAAGCGAATCCCGATACGGCCATCCTGTTTCTGACCGGATACGAGCAGTATGCGGTGGATGCCTTTGCCATGCATGCTTCCGGCTATCTCCTGAAGCCGGTGAGCAGGGAAAGGCTTTTAAGCGAAGTGGAATATGTGCTCTTTGACAAAGGCGGACAGGGATCCTCCCGGATCGTGATCCGGACCTTCGGTCACTTCGATGTGTTCGCGGACGGAGAACTCATCACCTTTAAGCGATCCAAGGCCAAGGAACTTCTTGCGCTGCTTGTGGACCGGCAGGGCGCCGGCATTACCCGTGCGGAAGCATATGCCATGTTATGGGAGGAGGGGGTCTATGACCGTCCCGCCCAGAAACAGTTTGATGTTATCGTCCGGAGTTTAAAGAGTACGCTCTCGGAGTTTCATGCAGACGGGATCGTGGATATGGAAAAGGGAGTCATGCGTGTCCGGCCCGAGACTTTTGACTGTGATCTTTACCGCTTTTTAAAGGGCGATGAAGAGGCCGTGAGCAGTTACCGGGGGGAATATATGGGTTCCTATCCCTGGGCCAGCATGACGGAAGGATATATGAGCCACAAGCTGGAACCGAGATAGTTTTTTCGGAGAGAAAAAAAGCCGGTGAAAAAAGTGCGGATCGATCCCGCACTTTTTTATTTTTTTTCGTGATTTACGGGATTTGTTGGACATTTGTTGGACATGGGGTGTTAAGATTTACAGAGTTGTAATTATAATTTGGGGTAAGTATTCGGAAAATCCCGTTTTTCGGGCATTTCCGGGTAAATATGTCGGGGATTATTGAACATAGGAGGACTTTTGAAATGGCTGCCAGTCAGTTGTATCCATTCGAACGAAACCGGTATTATCCGGGCAAAATGCTGACCACCGCGGATTTCCAGGCGGAACAGAACTACCATATGAACCGCTCGCGCTTTGTGAACAGTCTCATGTACGGCGCGGGGATCGTATGCGGCTGCGGCGTGGTCAATCTGGACGATCTTTCGATCCTGATCGAGAGCGGCGTCTGCCTGGACGGAAGCGGAAGAGAGATCATCATCGATTCTTCCATCGTCAAGAAGCTTTCCGCCATCGAGGGCTTTGATCAGCTTGAGAGCGACACCGCCTGTCTGTGCGTCCGCTACAAGGAAAAGGAGATCCATTCCGTCTACGCGGTGAGCCACAAAGAGTCGGATCAGGAATATGAATATAACAGGATATCCGAGGGCTTTGAACTCTTCCTGGTGGACAAGACGGAATACGACGACGGCATGATGCTGGAATCCGAATTCCTGCAGAGCGAATGCATCTTCCGGGGATCGGCCTTCGAAGGATATCTGGTGATGCCCACCAATGTCTGCAAAGGACGCAGCGCCAAGATCAAACTAGAGATCCGTAAGACCACGGACGATAACGTGAAGCTGAGCTTAAAGGGGATTCTGGATATTCCCGGATTTATCGCTCCCGACGGCAGCGAGATGATCGAATTTGCCGCAGATGACGTGGAACTTTCGGAAGGCGGCGTCTTTACCAGGGATTACTGGATGACAGTCCAGAAATCCGCAGCCATCGAGGGCAACGTGATCCTCCGGAGCGGCAGCGCCACCGCTTTTGAGAACGATAAGGCTGTCAATACGGAAAGCAGCTTTACCATGAAGGTGATGCTCTCCGACGAGACACCTCTGGAGCTCATCCGGAAAGAAACGGGTAAACTGAGCCTTGAGATGCGGCAGGCCATGGTCACGGATTCCATCAAACTTGCGGAACTCTCCGTTCTGCGTACCGACAGCGCCTATGTGATCGAATCCGTCAGTGAACCCGAAAAGAACCCCTATATCGCACTCCCCGCAGCAACCTCCACTTATCAGGAGTATCTGGAATACTTCAACAAGAGCGTGGATGTTTCCGATACGGAAAAAGGATCCTCAGGCAGCGGGTCGACCGCTCCCGTGATCCAGTATTCCTCCGGCGGACTGCAGAACGTAGCCACGGGCATTCTGGAGATCCCTCTGGGCAGAAACGCCAGAGCCGGCGATATCCGTTATTCGGGAGAGATCACCCACGGCCTGGGCAGCGGAAATGTTTATGTGTCCATCGGATATGAATATCTGTCCGCGGATCAGACCCTGGGCGCCAGCGCCAAGAGCACGGTATACGGGAATCCGGAGCTGTTCAGCCGCCAGGCACAGCAGCTGGTGGATGCCGAGACCGCAGTCCGGGTTCTTAACGATAAAGGAAGTTTTGTGGTAGCGGCCAAACTTCTCCACGACGTGGAGTTTCTGGTGCTTACCTACCGCTGGGTAGCGATCCGCTTCCCGGGCGGCGAAGAACAGGATGTGGCGGATTATTACGGCAAGTCCATCACCGCCAAGAATCCCACGGTTGTCATGCGTCCGAAGGAGAGCTATTACTTCGGCGTACAGTTCAACAATATGGAACCCTGCAGTATCACTTACGAGCTTACCGCTCCGGGCAGCGGCGAAGTGACTATGGACGGGATCTATACCGCTCCTTCCAAGGACGGTGTTTATGAAGTCAGGATCTATTGCTCGGATATGCCCATGGTATGTACTTACGCTTATGCCATCGTGAAGTCCACGGCGACTCAGGAGGATACCGGAAGCATCGAGGAGCAGGAGAAGGAGCCTTTGGTCAAGATGCCGGAGCTTCAGCTGTGACGGAGAGGACGCATGATCTATGAGTCGTCAAAAATGCGTCTTTTGCCGGTAGCCACCCGTTTTCTGGGTGAGGTAAACGACTGCTATATCTGCCGGGATCTGTCATCTTCGGGAGGAGCCCTCTACACGGTACTTGTGATCCATGATCACGAGGTGGTCCGCAATGTACTGGAGATGTTCCGCCTGTCGGACCGCAGGGGAGACGGCGTTCTTACGGATGATTTTTCGGCGGGAGAGGATCATGTGCTGGTCTTCCCCTATTACCGGGAGAGGCCTCTTGACGAATTCTATTCCGGAGAGACCATGACCCTTGAGGAATGCGAAGAGGTCTGCATGAATGCGATCCTAAGCTGCATCACCTCGGATCTTCCCTATCCCGTGCTCTACCTTCTCCTTACGGGAGGACAGCTCCAGATCGCGGGAGATCATTCCATCTTCTTCGGTTATGAGATGGATTTCTCCAAGCTGAATCCGGAGATCGGCGAGAGCGAATGTACCCGGGCCTGTGCCCGTATATTACTGACACTCCTGGAACCCAAGGCAGGTCAGAAAGCGGTGAGCTATTACCTGCTGGAACGGAAGACCGAGAACGGCAGCTACAGCCGCTTCACGGATCTTTACCGGGATATCACCATCGCGGGAGTCGGCAGGAAAAAGGTCTCCCTCTTTGCCAGGATCCGCCTCTGGTTCCGCAAGAATTCGGACCGGATCATCGGGAGTCTGTTCTGGCTCAGCGTCATCCTCGCGGTGATCGCTCTGAGCATACTGCTCTCCAGAGCATTCCTGAACGGCAACTCATGGATAAGGTTACTATTTAACACATTTAAGCAAATCGGAAACGAGAGTTTGGTACAGTGAGAAAAAAGATCATTATTATCCTTTATATCCTCAGTTTTACGGTGGCATTGTTCATCTTTGCCTATATGCTGACCAAGGCGTCCAGATCCATGACCCCGGATTCCTATACTTCTCTGGCGGAGAGCGGATCCCGTGTCTACTACGCCCAGAATACGCCCTCCAAGGGCCTGCTTTTTTCCATGACCAAGAGCGGCAAGGTGGTACGGATGTACAACACCGGCGAATTCAAGGATTCCTTTATCCGTGATATGTCGGTCTACGGGAATTCCATATACCTGCTCCTGGTGCGCTTTGATGATGAGGAAGAAGATTTTGCCGCAAAATACCGGGTTGTGCGTCTGGATGACAAACTGAACATGGAAGCCAGATCCAGGGAGTTTACCATCGGGGAGACGGAAAGAGCGGATGGCTTTTCGGCGGAGCCGGACGGGATCTTTATCACAGCATTGTGCCAGGACGGCAGTTATGCCCGTGTATACGGGATCAAGGAAAGTGATCTGTACGAAGAAGGTGATCCGGATGACTATGAGCTCCGGGTAGAGAATATCAGGAGCCGCCGCAGCGGGGACAATCGTTTCTTCTGTCAGGCCGAATATGCTTACGGTCAGCTTTACGTCCGTACCGACGAGGATGTTCCCGAGGGAAGATTTGCCATCAACACCGAGGCATGGAATGCGGCTTCGGAGCTGCGGCTCAGCCTGGGACAGTTCCTTTCCCTGTATTCCGTATGCGTGATCTGGTTCTTTGCGGCCGTCATCGTCTGGTTCATAACCCTGTCCATTCTCCTCCGTGCACTCCTTCACCGGAACCGGACCACTTATTTTCTTATCGTTGCGGAGCTGGTGTTGTTCCTGATCTTCGGACTGGCTACCATCTCCGTGGGCAGGATCGCCCAGGATAACCGGAGGACCGAACATGTCCGTTTTGCCGCACTGGAACTGATGAGTTTGGGCAGTGAAGCAGGACTTCATGAATATGACAGGTATTCCTTAAACGGATTCTACGAAATGCCCCGATATCAGGAGATCCGTCAGGCCCTTGCCGATTTTGTGCTGAGAGAGGGCAACAACCTGATCTTCCATGACGTGCTGGCAGTGCGGTTAAGAGACAATCTGGTGCTGGCAAGTGCCAGCGGTCAGAATCTTCAGAGTGTCACCAGTATCTACGGCGAGGAGCTCGGCGAGCTTGTGAATGCCATTTTCCGCGGCGGAAGATATGCTGCGGCGGATCTGTATATCGAAGGGCAGAAGTATACCGCGGTAGCGGTTGCGGATGCTGATGTATCCGCCGATTACGCCCTGGTCACCATCATCAATGCCATGACGGATGACGGATCCGTCTATGTGGACAACCGGGGTGTGTTCCTTTGCTTCCTTATGATCTGGGCCTTCGGAGCCGCCGTCACCGCCCTGGTGTGGCACCTGCAGCTCAGGGATTACCGGATGCTGGAAAAAGCCCTTTCCGATACGGCTCTCGGGAGGACCATTAACGAGCGTCCCGTGGTGATCGGCAGGGATCTCAAGGATATGTGGGATTCCATCTTTGAGATCAATAAGAGGATCGAAGGCATTGAATATAACCGGATGCGGATCCTGGAAGCATACTACCGGTTTGCACCCAAGAACGTGGAAAAGATGCTGGGACGGGAATCCATCACGGAAGTCTGTGCCGGAGATGCCCGGAATCTCAGCGGAACCATCGCCATGCTGGGTATCGATTTAAGACATGAAACGAACCTGAAGCGGATCGACAGCGTGATCGGCCAGATCGGCGAATACCAGAAAGATCACAACGTCATCATGATCGGCCGGGCACCCGACATGTCAAGGGTTCAGCTCCTGTTCATGGAAAATGAGAACAAAACGGTACAGTTCCTTACGGAGCTGTTCAACCACAGCACACGGAGCGGAGACCGCCTTTGCTATTCCGCATTCCTGCACTACGACAACTGCTTGTTCACGGTACTGGGGACCGAGGAGGAATCTGCGATCCGGTTGAGCTTTGATACCCAGAAGGTACAGGAAGAGATCTCCACCTTTATCTCCAAACTCCAGCTGGGACTGGTCATCAGCGAATCCATCAAGATCCGGGAGCGGGTGGATGCACCCCTTCGTTTCATCGGAAGTTTTGATGCGGGAGAGAGACGGGAACCCTTACGGCTCTACGAGATGCTGGACACCTATCCGGCAGCGGAACGCGCCAGGAGGATACGTACCCTGGAGAAATACAACGAGGCGTTAAATCTTTATTACGAAAAGGATTTCTATTTTGCAAGAACCCGGTTCTCCGAGATCCTGAAGGAGAATCCGGACGATATGCTCATCAAATGGTATGTATTTGAGTCCGACCGCTATCTGAACGAGGGCGTGGAGGATGACAGTTACCGGATGCTTCACAATGATCGCGGAGGCAATCTTTCATGAACGGTGACAATCTGTTTCTGATCCTAATAGAGTCTGTCCGTGCGAAGTTTGTCGGGATCCTGACCAAGGTCCGGCTCTACACCAGCTGGAATTATATCCGGACAAGGGTGTTCGTACGGATCCGGGAGTTCTTTACCAGCCTCATCGGCGTAAAGCCCCGTGACAAGGATGACTATATCACCATCGGCAGATGGATGATCTCCAAGCGATTGCTGAATGCGCTGGTCATCATTATCGGCGTGGTGAGCATCTGGTATATCGGTTCCGAGACCACACTGTTCAAGAAGTTTGGCGAAACGGGGGTCAAAACCTACAAATACAGTTCCGTTCGGCTCCGTACCGCCAAGGGTCCTGTAAGGATCACGGCCAAATCCGGATATCTTGCCTATGAAGGGGACGTGGCCGGAGGGTATGCCGAGGGAGAGGGAACCCTTTACAATAAGCAGGGCGTGCCCGTTTATATCGGCACTTTCTCCCGCAGCAAATACGAGGGCACCGGAACGGAAAGTTATGAGAGCGGCGTGCTCCATTACCGCGGTGAGTTTCATGAGAATAACTATGAAGGGACCGGGACCCTCTATCGGGAGAACGGCACCATAGAATATGAGGGTGAGTTCCTGCAGGGCATGAAGAACGGCGAAGGGACTCTCTACGATGCCGGCGAGAATGAGATCTTTAACGGAACATTCGGCAGTGACCATATCGTGTTCAGCGAACTTCTGGGGAAGTCTGCGGAGGATGTGGCCGGTCACTACAAGGGAACCCGGGAACTTTATATGACGGATGACGAGTCCGTGGTGATCATGAACGAGATCGGCGCCCTTTATCACGGAGTCCGGGACGGGGAAGCCCTGGATGATTCGGAAAAGGTGGATGCGGTCTATGTACTGTCCGATTCCTTCCCCTTCGGAAACGGAGAACTCCTTACGATCTCGGATTTAAAGGAATCCTTTGGGGATCCGGTCTATGAGGGTAATTCCGGTGTCATCCTGCCCGAGGCGGTGGCCATCAACACCATCTGCACCCGGAAGACGATCCTGTCGGGACCCGTGGATATGGATCTTGACCTGACCTTCTCCGATGTGGCGGAGATCAACGATTACGATAAGAACTACATGGTTTATATCTATTCCTTCCAAAGAGGGGATGTGATCTATTCCTTTGTTTGCAACGAACAGGAAGAGAATTTCAGCTTTTTCTTTATCACGGAAGCGGAAAACGAGGATGCGGCTTAAGGAGAAGTACCAACTGCATAAAAAGGCAAAGAGCCTGCTTTCGGTGCTGCTTGCAGTGATCCTTTCGGTGCCCCTTTTTATCCTTCCGGCACCGGAGGCACAGGCGGCGGATCAGGTGCTGACCCTTCGTGCCTGCAGGGCACTTGCCATCCAGAATTCCTCGGATTACGAGAGCTGTGAGGACGCGGTGATCTCCAAACAGGCGGCTTATGAAAGTGCCGTCAAAGCTTTGAAAGTTAAGGAACAGAGCATGAAACAGTTCCGCTGGTCCCCGCTGCTGAACTTCAAGTTCCCCACCTCTCCTGATTTCGGGCAGGCGTCGGAATTCCAGTACAAGCCGGTCTCGCTCCAGTATGACATCATGGTGGCACAGCACAAGATGCAGGACAAGGCCTACGAGATCACGGAAAAGGTGAATACCATCTATGTGGAGATCGTTGTGCTGCAGCGGAACATCGCATTTAACGAACGCCGTGCGGAGGCTTACGATACGGGGCTGAAAAAGAATCAGGCAAGAGTAAGGACCGGGGAAGCCAAGCAGGCGGATGTGGACAAACTCGAGAAGAAACTGGAAACAGTGAATGACAAGATCGCCTCCGACCGCCGTACCCTGGAGGCGGATCTGCAGAAGCTCTCCAAGATGCTGGAGATGGACGTGACCACAGGGTATACCTTTGAGACCCCCTTTATCGAAACTACCATCGACCGTACCATGCTGCCGGCACTCATCACCTATACCGAGGACCGGGACGAGACCTATTATGAGGCCTGCATCGCCGCCACCACGGCCAAGGCGGAGCTGAACACCAACTCGGGGTTGATGAAAAAAAAGTACGGCGGAGATTACAATATGATCGCCGGCTATGTGAGCGGTGCCTTAAACGGCAATCAGATCAACAAGAAGGCCTTCAAGGCGGACTATAAGTCCTTTCTGTCCAAGATCGACAGTTACTGGAACGGCAAAAAGCGGATCCTTTTTATCAAGATCCCCCGGCTCTGGTTCAAGGGCGACATGGACGGAACCCGGTATATCGAGGATGATCCCTATGCCCTCTATCAGAATGTACTGGATTATGCCAGTGCGGCCAAGGATGAAAAGGCGGCTAAGGAGGATCTGGATCAGAGTGTGACCGATGCCTTCAATAACTATATCTCCGTGCGGAATTCCTATGCCAATGCGGACAGGGAACTGAAGAAAGCCGAAGAACAGTTGAAAAAGGATGAAATGAAGAACCGTCTGGGACAGCTTTCCTTTGAAGAGTACGATTCGGAACTGGAAAGTTATGAGGAGCTTCAGAACGGCCTGCTGGATGCCATGAAGCTCTATACCACTACCCTGTATTCCTTTGACCGTCTTACCTGCGGCGGCATCAGCGCCATCCTCTCCGGAACGGATGCTGACATGCAGACCGCGGTGGTGGGCGAAAGTTATATTGAAGAGAATACCGCGGACGGTGCGTATTATACGATGAAATCCATCATCCAGAAGCAGGAGTTCGAACTGAGCATCTTTGTTCCCGATGACTTCCCCACGGACATCACGGATTTTGAACTCTGGGTGGACAATGTCATGGTGGGGGACCGTACCGCCAAGGACAAAAAACTCCGTCATCTGCAGCTGGTCACCGAAAGCGTGACGGAAGTCAAACTCCGGCTGTATAACGGAGACGAATTCGTGGATGACTGCGTGATCGATCCTTCCGAGGAATCCGGTCCTTTAAAGATCACCACGGGATTCGATATCAAGAAGGACGATCCCGAAGAGATCGGAACCTTTGAACTCAATATCAGCGAAGTCACCGGACTCGTGGAACTCAAGATCAAACCCGAGGACGATAAAGTCAGGAAATACAAGGTCCTGACGGAACAGGGCAAAGCGGTGGGAAGCGAAGACATGATGGACATCAATAAGCCCTTAAAGCACTTAACGCTCCTTCGTGATTCCCTGCCCGATCTTAGCATCGAGCTCTACGATGAGAGCGGAGCACTCCTTTGCACCGGCCGGTTTGACGTGCAGAACGGCATTCTCCGGCGGGAGGAAGCAGAATGAAGAATAAGTTAAACGGATGGAAGCGATTCCTCATAATCGGACTTGCAGGTGCCGTTGTTCTGGCATCGGTATTGATGTTTACGGATGCGAAGTACGGCGTACAGGCCCTCTTTAACCCGGACCGTGCCATTACCTATCAGTCCTTCAGTTCCAAGACCACGGTGGATAATTCCGTGCTGTTCATCGGAACCTATATCGTGCATAAGGATGCACTGACGGACTCTCTTTATGAAAAAGCACAGAAGAGCGCCAGCGATTCCGGACAGAACATCATCTACTACAAGTCCGAATTTGCGGACGGTCAGTGGTTTGACGTATCCGACGTGGATAACGGACTAAAGGGGATCTCCTATGAAGGAATCCCGGTAGCGGAAGATACCGTGAATCCCCTGTATGTCACCTACTATGTGGGTTCCGACGGGATCATGATCGATGCCCTTACCATGGAGCCGGTCAATCCCTTTGATGTGCCGGATCCTTATGATCTGTCGGCCCTGGCGGAACTGGAGCCTCTCTGGATGCAGTACACCATGTCTTCTTCTCCGGACAACATTTCCCAGGAGGATTTCCTGAAGAACAGGAACTCCCAGGATGCCGGAAATCTCAGAAGCGACGTGTATTATTATCAGCTCCTGAGCACCTTCTTTTCCCTGGACTTAAGGGATGCCCAGACGGATCTGTGCGACGAGCAGCTGACCCGGTTAAATCAAAGCTATATTGCCTTAAAGGCTTCCGGTGCCGATGACGAGGCGGCCCTTGTCTATGAACTCATGAGCAAGGTGGATGCCACCCGCCGGAGTATCATCATGGCCCGTCTTGCCGAGGTTGACGATAACCTGCTGAATACGCTCTATACCCTGTCCACGGGCAGTTACTATACGCCTTACGGGAATTTCCGGGACTCCTCCAGCGAGGAGAATGCCGATGACCAGCCCGAATATCTGGTGACCCTGGAAGATGCCATGAAGCATGATTTTGCCACTTCCGCAGGAGCGGGCATGAGTTCCTTCATCTCCTCCTGGCTGGAGAGACTGGGTCTTAAAGGAAGCGGATCCGGGGGCGACGGCTGGTGGACCGTACTGGAAAAGAGCGAGGAAGACAAGAAAAAGCGTGCAAAGGAAGCCAACAGCGATGACGAGGATTATAAGGAAGACAAAGCGCCTTCGGAATATCCCTTCACCGCGGATGAAGCACTCCTTGATGCCATCGGCACCTGTATGGGCAACTGTGCCGAGAGTTATACCCAGCACCTGAGCAAGGCCCTGGTGGATACGGATGATGTGCTGGGACATGTGATCTTTGATTACAGCATGCAGGTTGTGGAATCCCTATCCGGTGCCACACTGGGAGGACCCGTGACCTACCTGAAGCAGGCCACCAACATCCGTGACAACAAGGTGGGAGATAAAGACGGAGAACTGGCACTTCTGCAGACCTCCCTGCTCTCCCTGGGTAATTCCAAATATGAATCCTCCGCCACAGCCGGAGCGGGACCGGATTACGGCTCTATGCTGAGCGAGGCGGCCAAAAAGAGTTACCTGGACGACCAGAAGGCATCCCTGGAGGCGGACCGTTCCACCGCCCAGTTCCTGATCGAGGCCATGCGCATGCGCAGCAAGGCACCTGACGCATTGGAATACGTGAACCAGCGGATCTCCGCTACGGAAAGACTGCTCAACTCCATTCCCTCGGATGATTTCAAGCCTATGGCAAATTCCTCGGTGGAAGCACACCTGGCCTGGCTCCGGGAGGAAGCACAGAAGATCATCGATTCCGATGAAAGCCTGAAATCCAAACTCGATTCCTTAAAGGACAAGAAGGCGGATCTGCAGGGACAGCGGGATAAAGCCCTTGATAACAATGATCTGGCGGGAGCCAAGAAACTCGATGCCAAGATCGCCGCGGTGGATCAGGATATCGCCGATGAAAAAGCCAAGAACGGTGACGGTCAGAGTATGGCCAACGCTTTGACGGACAAGGCCATGAGCAAACTTGCGGATAATGCCAACGCGGACCTTTCGGGGATCGCGGATGCCCTGGCAGGACTTGGTGAAAAAGATGCGCTGGATGCATTAAAGAAAAAGGCTGCGGACAGCGGTGCCTCCAAAGCAACACTTGACGGTATCGATAAGGCATCCGCCAGTGCCGCAAAATCCGGAGATCCCGATGCGGAAGCATTAAAGGAACTGCTGGAATCCCTTTTCGGCAAGAGCGTGGATGAAATGTCTGATACGGAACTGGCCATTGCCACCTCCGTGGCATCCCGGATCGCCCGGGCCGGCAGCGAGGGCGGCAGGATCCTTACCGGACAGCTGGTGAACCTGATGCTGAGCAGGAGCAGCAAATACATCTTCCGCCAGTACGGGGAAAACAAAGCCACGGAATATATCAGCATGCGGGCCATATCCTACTGCACGCCTTTCCGTTATTTCTACGATGACGGCAAGCAGCTTGTGACCATGACCAGCGGATCCAAGATCTATATCTACCGGAGAGGTTCGGATCATATGCATAAACAGACCGAAGACAGCGATCCGGAGATGCTCAGGACCTCCATCGTGGTCAGCGGTGATGCCTATATCGGAGAAGATGACGGAACGACCTATTTCAACTGCTGCACGGAATATGCGGTGGGCACGGAGTACGCCATCCTTCTTACCGCAACCATGAAGACCTCCGTGGATGAATACTACGATGAAATACAGGATCAGTTAGATAATTAGTTAGTTTGCAACGACGCAGAGAAATGCCCAGGGAGACAGGTAAAACATGGCAGATTATCCGATCATAGCTGACATCAGTCAATACATTATCAAGACACTGCGGGAGAAGATGTGCCCCGAGCCCATCCCCTCTCCCAACAACATTGAGATTTCCTCCCCCCTGTCCCAGGACGTGGACTACCTGGTGGGATTGTATCTTTATGATATCCGGGAGGAAGTGGAAGTATCCCAGCCGCGTTTTATCCAGCGCGGAAAGGTTGAGATCTCGAAACCGCCAAGACCGTATTCGCTCTATTATATGGTCTTTATCAACGGATCCGGTCAGATGGGCCTTAAGGATCCGGACATACAGAAAATCATCGGGAAGATAGCGCAGATCGTGAATGACAACAATTCCGTTCGTCCCGATGAACTTCAAGCCTGGCTTGATACGCAGGAACCTCCGATTGTACTGTCTCAGGCGAAGATAAGTCTGGAGGAGAAGGTACGGGTGTGGCAGGCGATCAATAAGCCTTATCAGATCAGCCTGTTTTACAGGGCGGCCCCCGTATACTTATCGAGCGGCGAATCCATCGTTACGCCGCGCGTTACGGATGCGAGCTTTGACTTGGAGATCACAGGAGAGGAAAGGAGGTAAGTATTTCAGTTGGGTACAGTGATTCGTGCAACCCTGACCCTGGCGGTACGTCTTATTGACACCACCACAGGCAGGGAGATTACGGAAACGGATGTCAGGTTCTACAGGGACGACAGGCTTCTTACGAAGCTGAACAAGGGTCCCGGCATCTACGTGTTCACGGGTGAGAGCAGAGAAAACTTTCTTATGCGGATCAATGCCCGGGGATTTGATGTGATGGATCTGCCCATTCGTTATGAAGCATTGGATCAGAACCTTCCGATGTGCGACATTTTCCTGATGCCGTCAGAGAACAATCGCGTGGGAGGCGTGGTGCTCGAACTTAAGGGTACCCTTTCCAAACTGCAATCCATCGAGGCGATCGCAACGAATCGTCCTGTCTGCATGTATCACAGCTGCACCGAGAAAAAGGGAGAACAGACCATGGTCCTTCTTCCGAAAACGGGAGGTGCAGGCGTATTCCTGGACAGTATAAGCTATGCGCTGTACGATGAGAGCCTTGCGCGCTACGAGGTTTTCGAAGTTCAGAAACAGCAGACACCAACCAGCGTCATGATTAAGGAAAAACTCGGATACGAGCACAGGACCAACGAGAAGATCTGCCGGATCAATTACGGTCAGGTCTCACCGGACGGAACATTCCTCTTAAAGGTAAGAGAAGATGCATCCGCACTTCCGCACCTGATAAGATTTGTTGTCAACGGCAATGAATATTTCCGCCCTATCGATGCCATGCAGGAACACGGAGAGATCGACCTTATGAAGGATGCGGTCAAGACAAAGCCTTCCATGGAAAAGGAAACGGTAAAAGATGAGTGAACTGGCTACAGCAACAGGCATGGCCATGTGTGCCATGGGAACCGTACCGGCGCCGATCAAGGTTACATCACAGGCTACGGTACTTGCTGAGGGCAAACCGGCAGCGACCATTGTGGATTGTCAGGGCGCGGCCAACGTAGGACCCTTTGGCATGTGTGTTTCCCTGGCGAATCCGGCGGTTGCGGCCGCAACAGCGGCGGCACTGGGCGTCCTGGTACCCCAGCCGTGCATGCCGGTGCCTGCGGGGACATGGATCCCCACCAAGCCCAAAGTCCTGATCGGCGGGAAGCCCTGCCTGACAGGGGATTGTAAGCTTATGTGTGCTTACGCAGGTTCCATATCCATCACCTTTCCCGGACAGGTGAAGGTAACGGCAAATTAACAGCACAGAAGAAAGAGGTAAAGTATATGGCAGAGTATTTATCACCGGGCGTATACGTTGAGGAATATGATAATTCTCCCCGTAGCATTGAAGGTGTCGGTACGAGCACCGCTGGCTTTATCGGCCTCGCGGAAAAAGGCCCCCTGGAGGGTGCACCGCTGCTGGTAACGAATATGCGTTCTTTCCATCAGCAGTTCGGCGGATTCCTGTCGGAGTTCGCATACGGCGAGTATCGCTTCCTTGCCAACAGCGTGGAGCAGTTCTTCGATAACGGCGGCACCAGATGTTTCGTAATGCGTGTCGCGCCCAAGGATGCGAAATGCGCTTCCGCCAAGCAGGGGATCTTAAAGCTTACCGCCAAGAATCCCGGAACTTGGGGAAATAAAGTTAAGGTTATGCTTTCCACCAATGCAAAGCGCAAGCTTCAGCTGGTGGAGAAGACCGAGACGGGTTACCTGGCAAAGAGTGCCGACGGATTCCGTGAGGGCGACCTTGTGGTATTCGAAGACACCTATACCAGGATCAAGACGATCTTTGAACGTGAGATCACCTTTGAAGATGATCTTCCGGACAGTGTAGTGGATGACGGCATCATCCCCAAGGCACTGCTCTATCTCGTAACCGTTGATATGTCCATCCGCTTCGGCGATGACGTTGAAAACTATACCGAGCTTTCGTTCAATACACAGTCTCCCCGTTACATCGGTTCCAGACTGGCCAATTCCGATCTTGTAGATGCGGAGATCGACCAGATGAAGGCACCCGGCAACCCTGTTGCCGCGATCCTCGGAGATGACCTGACAGACGGCGTGATCTTCCTGGACGGCGGTTTTGACGGTTCCGTATCCAAGATCGATGCGGGCACTTTTATCGGAGAAGACGGAGGCCCCGGCAAGAGAACCGGTATCCAGGCCTTCACCGAGAACAATATCATCAGCATGCTTGCGATCCCCGGCATCACAATGCCCGAAGTGGTTGTAGCACTCGTAGGTCACTGCGAGAACACCCGCAGCCGTTTCGCGGTACTGGATATGCCCAAGGAGATGTACAAGACGGCCGATCTGATCGGTTACCGCCAGATGGTGGATTCCACCTACTGCGCAATGTATCATCCCTGGATCCAGGTATTTGACAGATCCTCCAGCAAGTCGGATTACATTCCGCCTTCAGGAGCTGTTATGGGCGTGTACTCCAGAACGGATATCGACCGCGGCGTACACAAGGCACCTGCTAACGAAGTTGTATTCTGTACCGGCCTTTCCGTGAACTACACCAAGGACGAGCAGGATATCCTGAACCCCGAAGGGATCAACCTGATCCGTGCACTTCCCGGCCAGGGAATCCGTGTATGGGGCGCAAGAACGGCTTCCAGCAACTCCGCCTTCAAGTATGTCAACGTGCGCAGACTCTTCATCTTTGTGGAAGAGAGCATCAAGGCAAATACGAACTGGGTTGTATTCGAGCCCAACGACTCAACGCTGTGGCAGAGAGTCAATCTTACGATCTCCAACTTCCTGGAAGGACTCTGGAGAAACGGAATGCTCACAGGCGATTCGCCGGCTGAGGCATATTTCGTGGACATCGGACCTTCTACGATGACGAGAGACGATATCATGAACGGAAGGCTGATCTGCAACATCGGTATCGCGCCTTCACGTCCTGCAGAGTTTGTAATCTTCCGTCTGACGCAGCATACGTCGGAAGCAGGCGGCGGGTCAGAAGAATAAGAGAAAGGAGTAATTGATCTATGGCTACAGGACCTTATGACAATGGGAAAGGCTCCGCTTATCCGTTGACCAAAATGAATTTCCTCGTTACGGTTGAGACCGTTTCGGGGACAGCGGCATTCAGCGAAGTGACCGGAATCGAGTCCACGGTCGATGTGATCGAGTTCCGTCAGGGTAACTCCGGTTCTCTGGCACCCGTGAAGATTCCCGGACTTGTGAAGCACGGCAACGTGACTCTGAAGATGGGCTATGTGATCTCCAGCGCATTCAAAGAATGGGTCGTAAAGTGCGTCAGCGAGACGCGCGGACAGATCCCGCGTAACAATGTGACCATCGAGCTCATTGATATCAACTCAGGTGCACCTCAGTCGGCGCAGACCGCGCTGGGCAGCGGACGTCAGTGGACACTGACGAATGCCTGGGTGACCAAGTACACGGCTCCCGATCTTGATGCAAAGAATTCGGATGTTGCAATTGAGACCGTGGAGATCGCTTATGAGGAACTGGTGATCCCGAACTAAAAGGGGGTTTGCCTGTTTTCAGGGGGCAGGGGTTGCCCTGCTCCCCATAAAGCAGACAAATGTGGCGGTTTTTTGAGCGCTAAGAGCAACGTTATCGAGAGGAGCACTCAAAAAACCACGTTTATCCGAAAAACGTGCACGCCGAACGTGAAAAACCAAAGGAGCGGCTTCTCGAAACGTCGTTACTTATGTGGCGGCAAAAACCTGTTTTTGACGGCACATTACGTAACGCGACGTGGAGAGTAGAGCGAGAGCGCCCCGACGCGGTTTTTCACGGAAGGCAAGAACCAATAACCTAAATCATCATCAGGAGGAAGAACATGGAAACCACATATGAGTTTACCTTACCGAAGGGATATCTGGACGCACAGGGCGAAGTACACAGGAAAGGCAAAATGCGCCTTGCAACCGCCGGAGACGAGATCTCGGCCACCCGGGATCCGAGAGTCCTTCAGAATCCCTCCTACCTGACCATCGTGATCCTGAGTCACGTGATCACCGAGATCGAAGGCGTGGATGCCATTACCGCTACCACCATCGAAAAGCTTTTTACCGCGGATCTTGCATTCCTGCAGGATATGTATCAGCGGATCAACGATATCGAGCCTCCCGTGATGCAGTGCGTTTGTCCCGACTGCGGCGCGAGCTTTGAGGTACCGCTAAATTTTACACAGGAGGGATAAGACTCTATCCCAAGGAGGAACTCTACCGGGAGATGGCATTTATCTCCTACTACTTCCACTGGCCCCAGGAAGAAGTGCTGAAACTGGAGCACGCGGAACGGCGCCGGTGGTGCGGGGAGATCTCCGAGATCAACAAGAGCCTCAATCCCTCGAAAAAGGATAAAGAGAAAAGCATTTTTGACATGAAACCGGACAGATAAGGAGATACAACAGGTTTGGCTGACTTTAACGACTATACCTTACAGAGAAAGACCGGCGATGAAATACGGAATCCCATCACCTCGTTTAACTTTGTGTTGCAGGTGGAAGCAGCATTCTTTCTTGCGCTGCGTTCCGTTCACGTGTTCAATAAGGAAAATGAATATGAATACATCCGTGAAGGCGGGGTTAACGATTATGTGCACATGAAGAGGAAACCTATCTCCAAACCCTTTACCTTTCAGATCGAACGGTATGTGGGGACCGAGCAGTTCATCGATCCTCTGGCCAACGGCACGGTGCTGGTGGCACCTCTCATCCTTTACGTGTACCGTACCCAGGCACGCCAGGGTATCAGCCCGGACAATGCGGGCAAGGCATGGCCCGCCCGGATCTATACCTTCACGGGCTGCACGGTCATTAGCAAGGAATACGGCGAACTGAACGCCGAAAAGAGCGGGATCCTGACGGAGACCACCACCATCGCCTACCGGGAACTGGTGGTGGTGACCAATCCCTTTAACGACAGTACGGAGAACAAGGTCAACGATCCCATCAAGGCAAAACCCGACCAGCTGAACACAACCTACAAGAAAGACGAAAAGGGATCCATTACCAGGATCGATTCCGGTGAACTGAACCGGCCCAAGCCCCAATCCATCACCGCCGAATACAAGGCCCCCTACAAGAAGGGAGAAAACGGTTCCCTCGCCCGGACCGATTCCGGTGAACTGAACCGGCCCAAGCCCCAATCCATCACAGCCGAATACAAGGCTCCCTACAAGAAAGAAAATAACGGTTCCCTCGCCCGGACCGATTCCGGTGAACTGAACCGGCCCCGGCCCCAATCCATCACAGCCGAATACAAGAACCCCTACAAGAAGGGGGAAAACGGAACGGTAAGGGGGGACGGAGCACCTTATAATCGTCCCGCACCGGCCAAGAT
>JAEEGL015402005.1_pt1 | contig 33433 bp, 28 predicted proteins | sample 9134231 | NCBI WGS metagenome assembly JAEEGL01 (sample SAMN16246548, study PRJNA631951) | gut metagenome | biome: gut microbiome; feature: rumen; material: fiber-attached | host: Bos | place: Iran: Karaj | collected 2018-10 | reverse complement strand
GATACAGCTACAGGTGCTACAAAGCCAGCTACAGTTGAGACAGGTGCTGTTGTATACGTACCACTTTTCGTTGAGAATGGTGAGACAATCAAGATTGATACTAGAACAGGAGAGTACCTTTCAAGAGTTTAATTTGTTAGGTATTATAAGATATGGATTACAGAGAATTTCCGCTTTCAGAGCTTTTACAAAATCGAAAAATATTTGCTGTATTTGACGAGGAGTTTCAAAAGGGCACATGGTTAGATGCCACAGCTCTCCTTGGAAGCGAAAGCACAATTAATCAGCTTTATCGTGATGGCACAGTGCCACGTGAGACGCTGGATAATATTGTTGCTAGACTCTCTAAATAGCTATCTAGATAATATAAGGACCTTGGTTTTTTCCAAGGTCCTTTTTATGTGCCATGATGTGACTGTTATTGGTTGTTTTCTTCTCTGAATGATGATGGATTCATTCCAACTACTTTTCTAAAAGTTTTGCTAAAATGAAATTGATCCGGGTAGCCGACTGCTTTGCCTATTTCCTGGATGGAATAGTTTGTATTTTTTAAAAGTTTCTTGGCGTTGTGGATTCTAATATTCGTAAGCATCTTTACCGGTGTTGTTCCAGTATATTTTTTGAAAATCTTTGATAGGTATGCTGATGTAAATCCCATTTGCTCAGCCATATCTCCAATATCTACAGGCTCCATGTAATGCTCTTGGATGTGATTTACTAAGTATTCCACCTGGTCTTTTGCATCATAATTTCCAAAATCAGTTAATTCGTTGCTTACGTTCAATTGACCTAGCTTTTTTCCGGCTTTGTTTAATGTCTTTTGGAGCATTTCTGCGTCTATTGGCTTTAGAAGATATTCGAAAGCATGTTGATGAAGCGCCTCTTGGGCATACTCGAAGTCAGCATATCCTGTCAAGATGATTGTAATAGTATCTGGATATTGCATGTTGATTTGTTCTGCCAATTGAAGCCCATTCATGACGGGCATTTGAATATCCGTAATTACGATTTGAATATCTTCTTTCTCAAGACAATCTAAGGCTTCTGTACCATTGGATGCCTGGGCTGTTACTTTGTAAGCATCATCAAGATTATCTATAGTTCTAACTATGGACTGCCTTAAAAAGTGTTCATCCTCAACTACTAAAATATTGTAATAATCCTTCCCATTCATAACTTATTTGCCTAGTCAGAAATTGTCGATGATTTTTCAATACTTCGACCAATCTTGACGAAGGCCCCTCCTTCTACATTGTTACCAAAATCAAACAAGAATGTGATGCCGTCTAATAAATATAGACGAATAAAAATATTTAGTATCCCCATACCTTCTATTTTTAAACTTGGAAGTACCCCAGTTTCCAAGATTGCATCCATTTGCTTTCGTAAATTTTTATCCACGACTTTATCAAAGCCGGGGCCGGTATCTTTCACTTCTATAAACCAATTTCCTCCGAGTATATATCCATGGATGCAGATATGCCATGGTAAAGCACCAGTAGTGGTTGATTTTATTGCATTTTCAACCAGTAGTTGGATGCATAGCTTTGGAACATAATAATCCAGTAGCTTATCCTCTACATCAAATTCATAGGTTAAATCCTCCCCAAAGCGATACTTCAAACATTCTAAATACATATCGCATAAATCCAATTCTTGTTCGATAGTTATTACTTGGTCTTTGTTAGAAGAAATTGCTCTAAGTATTGTGGAGATATCTTTTACCATTGTTGATACTTCATCGTTCATACCTTGTCGGGACATTTCTTCAATACAGGCAAGTGAGTTATACAGGAAATGGGGATTCATTTGAGATTGTAAAGCTAACATTTCAGCTTGAATTTCCTGTTGCTGAAGCCCCAGCATAGTTTTGGTTTGAGTCTCCGAGGCATCGATGTACTCGTTTATTGAACGTGCGAGCTTATCTATCTCTCGAATACCTGTGTCAGGTAAATCTAGGTGAGCATATTTGTTGTTGGTGTTGCTGTCCAAGAGAAAATGATAAATATCTCTAATAGGCTTGCTGACGCTTTGAGCAAAAATTTGGGTTCCAATAATTCCAATAAGATAAATGATTATGAATAAAATCAATAAGACTTTCATGGTTGAAATAATGGGGGCAAAGAAGCTTTTGCTCTCAACATATAGAATAATTTTATAGTTTGAATGAGGCATGTCGTAGGTAAATAGATAATCAGGAAAAATCATAGAAGAACTATGGATTTCGGTATGACCTAGGTTTGCCTCACTAAGATAAATCTGGGATTTGCCAGTGCTATCTTCAAGTGGGAAAACAAGAGAGTTGGTGTCGTCATAGATAAAAATTTCTGGGCTGTAAGCATAGTTTTTACCTATGGCAGATTTGAATACTTCGGAGTAATATTTTCTCGCTTCAATAGTTCCTACAGGCTGGTAGTAGACGTTGTAATAAGTTCGAGAAATTGAATAATAAGTATCTCCATCCTTGAGGGCTCCGTTTTTGTCCAAATCTCCAATAAGGACATGTTTAAGACCGCTAGCAAGCATGGTCTCCTTGTACCAACTAGTGTTTGAGTAGTCAGCAAGTGCTCCTAGGTAGTCACCTACTCCGTAGCCTAAATTGTCAGTAGAGTAGATATTTAGTTGTCTGACTGAATAGTCAAAACCCTTTAAGGATGTTAAAAGCGCTGCAAGGTGTTGCCTTGCAGAAATATTGTTAAAAGCATCATTTTTGCTTGTTGTTACATAGTAATCTAGGGTGTCGGTAAGTTCAGAAGAATTGATAGAATTGAGAGTAATTGTATCTAACTGATAGATTTGCAGGTCAACATTGTCTCCTATTTGAATGCAGATTTTATTCAAATCAGCAAGAGCAGACTTCTTGATATTATGATACTCAATGGTAGAAAAAATAATTCCTATCGCCCCCAAAACGAGAGTAATCAATAGCAACATATTCTTCGAAAGTATTTTTTTTATATCGCTTACTTTCTTTTTTCTTAACATTATTCAACCCGCAAATTGTAAAAACATTTCTCCTGTTTCCAAATTATAGCACATTTGAACAAAGAAAAATCTGATAGGTTAAAAAAATACATAAATATGACAAATGAGTCAATGGGAGGTTTGGTGATTTTTGTCTAAAATGAAATCACATTAAAGGTGTATTGGAGGGAGATTTGATGAATAAGAAAAAGCTATATCCGTGGTATTTCGCACTAGGCTCAGTGTTTATCTATAGCTTGCTAAGTGTTATTCCAGGAATTATTGGTATTGGGTATTCCTTTACTGATTGGAGTGCATACAATAGCGAGACTCATTTCGTTGGTCTAAAAAATTTCCAGGCAGTTTTCAGTGGGGATAATGATTATCTAAGATATATCGTAAATACGTTACTATTCACGCTGGTTACAACAATATGCAAAACTGGCTTTGGATTACTTTTGGCACTATTACTTTGCAGTAAAGTAAAGCTAAAGAATCTCCACCGCGGAGTTTTGTATTTGCCATCAGTTATTCCAATCCTTGTAACAGGTTTGACATTTACATCGATTTTAAATCCAAAGATTGGTTTCCTTAACACCTTGCTTCGCGCCATTGGATTAGATGGCTTGGCTAAACAGTGGCTTGTTGATCCTACTCTTGCTTTTCCATCAGTAATGGTAGTTGATATCTGGAGAGGAACGGGATATATCATGACAATGCTTATCGCAGGAATCATGGCAATTCCAACTGTATACTACGAAGCAGCTGCAATTGATGGAGCTTCGGGCTTTAAGAAATTTGTAAATATTACACTTCCAATGCTAAAACAAACCCTTGCAGTATCAATTGTACTCAATGTTATTTATGGTTTGAAAATTTTTGATATGGTATACGCACTTACAAACGGTGGACCAGGACACAGAACAGAAGTAATGTACACTGCAGTGTTTAAAATGTTCTCAAAGGGCTTGTATGCAGAAGGAACCACAATAAGTTCGGTAATGTTTGTATTTATGATTATTATAGGCTTCTTCATGGTTAAGATTCTCACGAAAGATGAGGTAGTTGAATAATGGTTGGTGGAAGAAAAGGGAAAATAAAGGATGTGCTTTTAAACCTATTGGCAATATTAGTTTCATTGATAATGATTATGCCAATAGTGCTAATACTATTAAATGCATTTAAAGCTACTGGAGAAGCCATGACGATGACAATAGATTTGCCAAAAAAGTTGGTGTTTGAAAATTTCTCCATAGTAGTGGAAAAGGGAAAATTGTTGCGAAGCTTTTTTAACAGTTTACTGTATGCTGGCGTTTCAACTCTTGTAACAATACTATTTGGAAGTATGTCTGCATATGTTTTTTCGCGTAGGAGAAACAAGAGCTTTGAAGCATTGTATATGTATATAGTTTTGGGAATGGTAATACCAGTTAACTATGTATCTTTGATGAAGGTGATGCAGGTGCTACATCTCAACAATACCTCACTAGGAATAATTTTATTGTACGTGGCAATTCAGACGCCATTTACGATTTTCTTACTATATGGATTTGTATCAAAGATTCCAACAGAGCTTGATGAGGCGGCGATTATAGATGGCTGTAACTCGAGACAGTTGTATTTCACGATTATAATGCCACTTTTAAAGCCAGCACTTGTAACAGGAATGGTTCTTTGCTTTTTAAATACTTGGAATGAATTTGTAATGCCACTTTATTTCTTGAACTCATCAGAAAAATGGCCTATGACACTGGCGGTTTACAATTTCTTCGGGCAGTTTGAGACTAGCTGGAATTTGATTTGTGCAGACGTAATACTTACATGTGCTCCAGTTATTATTATGTATCTAATTGGTCAAAAATATATTGTTGGCGGACAGACAGCCGGCGCTGTAAAGGGATAATAATGGGAATCAAAATTAAGAAAAATGCTAATTACATTAGGCTTGAAGGAATCAAGGATAATATTATCAGGGTCACTTACACAAAGAATGAAAGATTCGATTTGAAGTCTCCTATTGGTATAGATGCTGTGGAATCTGTGGAAATGCAGGTATCTGAAAATGATGGAGTGTACGAGGCGAATGCAGGGAGACTACAGGTAAAGGTAAACCCTGAAAATCTAAATATGCAGTGGAATTCAAAAGGCGGAAGACTTTTTGATGTACCAGCTGCAAGATTGGCCCGAACGCCAGTAATTAAATACACTACCGGCGGTGAGGAACCTATTATAAAACGTGTAAAAACGGTTGATGGTGAGCGTAACTTTGTGGAAAATCTTCGACCTGTTACAGACCATGAAGCATTTAGATGTAAGTTGTTTTTTAAATGGGATAATGACGAAGCTATTCATGGTCTTGGACAAGGTGAGGAAGGAATATTTAATCTGCGAGGAAAAGTCCAGTATCTATACCAGCACAATATGAGAATCCCCATTCCATTTTTTATTTCAGACAAGGGTTATGGTGTCTTGATTGATGCGGGATGTCTTATGACATTTAACGACGATAAAAGGGGTTCGTACATTTTCCTGAAATGTGTGGAACAGCTTGATTTTTATGTCATCTATGGTGATACCTTTGATGAAATAATTGCTGGATTTAGATGCCTAACAGGAAAGGCGGCGATGCTTCCTAAATGGGCTTTTGGATACGTACAATCGAAGGAAAAATATTCCAGTGCAGAAGAGCTGGTTTCAGTAGCAAAAAGATATAGAGACCTAAATATTCCAATTGATTGTGTGGTGCAAGATTGGAAAACTTGGGTAGGCGATTCTTGGGGAAGCAAAGTATTAGATCAAAGCAGATATCCTGATGAATATAATTTTGCAAAAAAACTCAATGACTTGCATGTTCATTCAATGGTATCGGTCTGGCCGAATATGAATTCTGGCACACCTGATTACAACCAGCTTATGAGTGCAGGAAAAATGCTTGATGATTTGGCAACCTATGATGCTTTTGATGAAGAGGCACGGAAAATATATTGGAACCAAGCAAAGGAAGGCCTATTTGATAAAGGCTTTGAGTCATGGTGGTGCGATTCCACAGAGCCATTTTCTGGACCTGATTGGAATGGTGAAGAACTCAGAGAACCGTGGGAGCGTTTTGAACTAGTCGGCAATGAACATGAAAAGTTCCTTGGACAACAGCGAGCTAATTTATATGCTACTGCCCATGCCAAGGGAATGTTTGAGAACCAGAGAGCGGTAACAGAAGAAAGAAGGGTTCTCAACCTCACGCGCTCGGGTTATGCTGGAATACAAAAATATGGAACGATGCTTTGGTCCGGAGACATCAGTGCAAGGTGGGATGTTCTTCGTAGCCAAATAGTTGAGGCTCTTAATATGGCATCTTCCGGTATGCCATATTGGACTTTTGATATTGGTGGTTTCTTTGTAGTTCATGAAAATTGGCAGGCAAGAGGCTGCGATTGTAATACGGATAGTTCACCAAAATGGTTCTGGCATGGAGATTATGATGCAGGATTGGCAGACGAAGGATATAAGGAATTATATGTTAGATGGCTACAGATGGGATTGTATCTTCCAATGTTTCGTTCTCATGGTACAGATGTACCAAGAGAAATTTGGAATTTTGGTAAAGCGGGAGAGAAATTCTATGATGCTATCGCATATACGATAAAGAACCGTTACAAATTTATTCCTTACATTTATTCTCTGGCAGGACTTGTGAGTGCAAGAGATAGGCAGATGATAGAGCCATTATATTTCCAATATAGAGGCGATGAATTTGCACGAAATTGTGATAGTCAGTTTATGCTTGGAAAGGAACTTATGATTTGTCCAATCACGGAGCCTAATGTGGGCAGCTGGAAGTGTTATTTACCTGCCGGTGACGAGTGGTATGAAATCTGCTCAGGCAAAAAATATGCAGGTGGACAGACTGTGGAAGTGGCAACGAACCTGAATGCCATTCCTGTTTTTGCAAAAGCGGGAAGTATTATTCCTATGGAAATAGGACTTGACTATACAACTGAAATTGTTGATACACCTCTTGAGATAAATGTTTATGCAGGTGCAGATGGAAACTTTTCGTATTATGAAGACTCTGGCGATGGTTATGACTACGAAAATGGTGTGTTCAATATTATAGAAATGAATTGGAATAATACCAAAAAAGAATTCACAATAGGAGGTGCGACACACACATTTGATGGTGGAATAGTAGGCCGTACATGTAAATTAATTGTGGATAATGCGCAAAAAGAATTTGTGTATGAAGGAAAAGAATTAAAGATTGTAATTGGAGGGTAATTACTTATGAAACAGAAAGCAATGGATATAAAGTTAAAGGTTAGACCAATAGTCGGTTGTTTGATTCATTCTCATTTCTGGGAGGGACCATGTAGAGCAGGCCATGCAGAAGAGATGACGCCTGAGGCAGAGAAGGCTTCGGCAGATAAAGCATTTAAAGAGGCGACAGAATTACTAAAAGGTGCTACAGATAAAATTGAATTTTTACCTGCAGTTGATGCTAGATATTATGAGACGTTTGTGGTTGATAAGGAGACATATGCAAAAATCGAAGAGGATATGGATGAAGTGGATTTCTTCCTTTGTATGAATTGGAGAATTCCAAAACTCGAGCGTTATAGAAAGCCAGTTGTAATTCTCCAGAATGGAAATGAAGGAATTGATTTCGCAGCATACTGTCGCTCAATTGGCCTAGAGGCATATGTATGTATGGACCTTAAGGATTTGAATGAAATTGCACATGCACTATGGGTTAGAAAGGCAGTTGCTAATACAAGAGCCCTTGTTCTTACTGCAGGACAGCAGCCAACATTTGGATTGCAGTCACTTATTAGAGATCCTGAAATTCTACGTCAGCGCTATGGATTCGAAGTAGTAAAGCTTCCATTCCTTTCAATTATTCCATATATGGATAAGATTACTGATGAAGAAGCAAAGCCTATTATGGATAAGTTTTTGAAGAATTCCTCTGATACACAGATTAAACCAGAATTCTTGATTAACGATGTTAAGTATTATTTGGCAGCTAGAAAAATGATGGATGATTATGATTGCAACGCATTCTCCACAGCGTGCCATGAGCTATGTACATCAGAGGTTCCTCAGAATAGAAAGTTTACACCATGCCTTTGCCACTCAATTATGAAGGATGATGGAATCCCAAGTGGATGTGAGGAAGACTTGAATGCTCTTATGGCTATGGTGATTATGCAGTATACAGCAAATAGACCAGCATTCATGGGAAATCCCAATTATGAGCAGGATGAGCTTGCAAGAATTCATCATGCAGTGCCGGCATTGCAGATGAATGGATATGGAACAAAGCCTCTTGATTACAAGCTATGGGCGTTTACAGGGCAAGGTTTTGGCGCAAAGCTTCAGATTGATTTTGCACAAAATGATCAGGATGAAGTAACACTTGGAAGGTTTAACCCAGCAGGCGACACAATGGTTGTTAAGACTGGAGAGGTTATAAAATCAGAATTTGTTGATGTATATTGCAGTCCATTTTATTATATTAAAATGGATGATGCTAGAAAGTGGATGCACAATTTGGCAGGCTTTGGACATCATCAGGTTCTTATCTTTGGTGACTACATGCAGGCGTTAAAGAATGTTTCAGAGGTAATGCATTTTAATATTCTCGAAGGATAAAATATGATTTATTTGAATCAGGCTGCCACAACATATCCCAAACCAAAACAGGTTTTGGACGCAGTTTCTGATGCAATAGCAAACCCTCCTCAGGGGCAGTTCCGTTCTAGTGCTGCCTCTGGGGATATATTTGTAGAATGCAAAAAGAATCTAGCAAGGTTATTTGGCACAAAAAACTATGAAAAAATATATTTCACCTCAGGAGCAACGGCAGGAGCAAATGCGCTTTTTTATGGGCTGGAATTTGAGAACAAGAGAATTGTAGTTTCTCAAACTGAGCACAATAGTATTTTGCGCCCAGCCATGAATTTGACAGATAAGGTGACAGAAGGCATTATTCTGCCATGTGATGAGATAGGGAGAATTAGTGTAGAGCAGTTAGATAAGGTGCTATCGGAATACGAGGATACGGTTGATGCGGTATTTATTAATCATTGCTCTAATGTAACAGGTGTTATTCAAAATCTCAGTGGCGTAGCTGAAGTTTGCCATAGGCATTCAGCCATGATAGTTGCTGATTTTTCTCAGAGCGCAGGCTGCGTTCCAATTTATGTTGATGAATGGGGAATTGATGCATTTATTTTCGCAGGACATAAAGGGCTATATGGCATTCAAGGAATTGGAGGATTTTATATTAGACCTGAATTTCCTATAAAGCCTTTCATGTATGGAGGTACTGGCAGAGATTCAAAAATAATAAAATACGACGCTGATTATGAATACGAAGTGGGTACAGAAAATGGACCAGGCGTGGCTGCACTAAATGCAGGAGTCTCATTTGTACTTGAAAGTGGCGTTGAAAGAATTCGTATATACGAATTAGGATTAATGAGGAAATTATACAAAGGATTGCAAGGGCTACATGGAGTGAGTATTGTGGCTGTACCAGAAGAATGTCGTGGCCCTGTGCTTTGTTTTACGATTGATAAAATTAAGCCATCAGACGTGGCATATATTCTTCAGAATGGATATGATATTACAGTGAGGACTGGATTACATTGTGCACCTCTAATTCATGATGCTATTGGCACAGCGGAGGATGGAACGGTGAGAATTAGCGTCTCATATTTAAATACTGAAGAGGATGTAGATGCTGTTGTTTCAGCGGTTAGGGATATTGTAGCAGGACTATAAATATGATTATTAAAGAAATCAGAGAATCGAGAGAGCGCTGCGCAGAGTCTGGGTGGTTTGCTTATGATTATATTTTAGATATAGAAGTGGATAAAGATTTTATATTATCGTTGAAGCCGTTGGGCTCTATGACTTATTTACCAATGCTAAAAAAGCCTTTCTTTAAAATTGAGGCGGAGTACGTTTTTTTAAAAGGGATGGAGGGGGATGACTTCATTCGAATTGCAGTTCATGATAAACACAGGGAGGCTCTAGAAGAGGTTGAGGAGTTTATAAAAGGCCTATAAATGATAGTTAAAAATTAACATAAACGGGTTCAAAATAACCATGGTAGTTGTTTTGGAATCATTATAAATTATATTTATAACAGAGTAGTCCATGGAGAAGGGACTATTAGAAAAAGGAATGGGGGATTTTTATGAAGAAAAAACTAATTTCTATGTTGTTGACTGCAACAATGGCATCTGTATTATTTGCTGGTTGTGGTGGCTCGTCAGACACAGCAACAAGTACTGGTTCCTCAGAGGGAGGAGATGGAACTAGTGCAGCAGGTGGAACAATCACAATCATGGCAAGCCAGGATTGGATTGAGGACTCAGAGCAGGAACTTGGGGCAAAGTTTGAAGAAGAAACAGGAATCCATGTGGATTATCAGATTCTCCCAGCTGATCAGTATCAAGATGTACTTCTTACAAGATTAAATTCTGGAGAAGGTCCTGATATTTTTATGACTCAGTCGGGCTTTGCAATTGAGACTACCTATAAGGTACAGGAGAATGCAGTTGATTTATCAGGCGAGCCATGGATGGACACCTATAGTGTATTCTCAGCTGAGCAGACATCTGTTGATGGCGTAAATTATGGTATGACATACTATGACACAACAACAGATTATTACATGATTTATAACAAGAAAATCATGGAGGCTGCTGGTGTAACAAGCGTTCCAACCACATTTGCTGAGTTTGAGGATGCATGTCAAAAGGTTCTCGATTCAGGCGTAACACCTATCTATGAGCCAGTGGCTGATGGATGGCATCAGACAATGCTTTGGACAGAAAATGGTCAGGTATTTGACAAGCTTGAGCCAGGTGTTATTGACAAGTTAAATAACAATGAGACAACATTTGCTGAGAATGAGAATATGCTTACAGCACTTACTCAGCTTAATGATTTGGCACAGAAGGGATACTTTGGTGACAATTATCTTTCAGATGAGTTTGCAAATGCAGAAGGATATCTTGCATCAGGCGAGTATTGCATGTGCTTCTTAAAGCCAGGTGCAATTAGCTCAATTGTTGCAAATGATAATAATGCTGGATACACAGAGGATGATTTCGGAATTATGCTTCTTCCAATTTGCGATAATCAGTACCTCAATGTTCATCCAACAGGCCCAACGAAATTCATCTATTCAGGCTCTCCAAATATTGATGCAGCAAAGCAGTACTTAGAGTACATTTCAACAAAGGATAGCATTCAGTATGTAATTGATAATGCATCAGATGTTGAGAATCTTCCATTTGACGCAGGTCAGACACCTGAGTATTCAGCAACAACAGAAGCATTTTTGAGCAGTTATGATGATGCTCATTCAGGAATGGTGCTTCAGGATGTTGTTAAGTATTACAATGAGCAGTGGATGGATATCTCAGCAAATATTGCTTCAATGTTCATTGGAGACATGACACCACAGGAAGTTCTTGAAGCTATCGATGCAGGTCGTGCACAGTTAGCAGAGGCAGCTGGAGACGAGAATTGGTAAAGTAAAAGATCGTGTTTCAAAAGGATCTTAGGAGATTTTCCTAAGGTCCTTTTTGTTTTAAATTTATGAAAACCTTTACGAAAATAATTTTCGAAAATTGAAGGAATTGCCTAGACTTTAAACTTTTTCTATGGAATAATCGTAGTAATTGTAAAGAGGCAGTAGGTATGAAAGAAAAGGTAATATTTTTTGATATTGATGGGACTTTGATAAACTTTTCAGGAGAGTTTCCAGAGTCTGCTAAAAAAGCATTAATAGAAGCAAAGGAAAATGGTCACAAGATTATTATTTGCACAGGGCGTAGTAAATGCCAGGTTGAAGATAGACTATTAGATTTTGGATTTGATGGTTTGGTGTGTGCAGCAGGGGCGTATGTGGAATATTGTAATCAGGTTATTTTTACAAATTTCATGACTGAGAATCAGATAAAAAGCGTAATTAGCTATCTTGAAAATAATGAGACAGTTTATATGATGCAGTGTACTGACAAGATAGTATCTACGGAAGTTAATGCAAATCGCATGCTAGAGGATTTCAAGAGTAGAATGAAGGGAAAGATGCCTGAAAATATTTCCCAGATTTTTAAACATCACATGATGGATGATGATATTATTGCAAATGCATCTAGCTATGAAAATGCAGAAAAAGTTTGTTATCACAATTCAAAGCGTACTCTAGAAGAGGTAAAGAAAGACTTGGGCTTAGAATTCGAAGTTACGGCAATGAGCTTTAAAAGCGAACGCGATGCTTCAGGAGAGATAACAATAGCAGGAATAAATAAGGCTTTTGGAATGCAAAAGCTAATTGATCATTTGGGCGTATCAAGGGAAGATACGGTTGCATTTGGGGATGGTCCAAATGATTTCGAGATGATAGAATTCGCAGGTGTCGGAGTGGCTATGGGGAATGCCACTGATGAACTTAAGGCAAAGGCGAATGTAGTCACATCAGCCATTGATGAGGATGGCATTTATAATGGGATGAAGGAATTGGGTTTGGTTTAAGATGATAATAATGAAACATACTAGTATGTTTCATTATTTTTTCATTCTTTTTTGCGATAATATGAGAGGATTCACGTGGCTTCAGTTATGCTAAAGAGGAAAATCTTATGCTATCACAGGAAGAAAGAATAACAAGCGTATTTTGAAAGCATTCGTGGGAGTGTGCCGAGAGTTAGGTGTCAATACTCTTTCCGAGGGAGTTGAAACGGTAGAACAGCACAATTTCCTAAAAGAAATAGGATGCGACATGGCTCAAGGGTACTATTTCAATAAGCCAGAGGCACTTGATGTAACAATATTCAAATATAAATCCATGGGGAAGGTTGTTTCTTGCGAGACTCCAGAGGAACGAGAACATAATAATAAGGAGTGGTTGGAAAATTAATAGCGAAAGAGAGCACGCGGTTAGCATATGTATGTTAACCGCGTGCCTTTAATTCTTTTTTATTTTCGTACATTAGATAATCAGCTCTATCAAAAATATCTTTTATATTCTTGTCCCTACCTTGAACATATTCTGACATTCCAATGGCAATAATTGGACCATTGTGATTCTCAATATTTTTCAAGGCGCTAGAGTGAATCTTATCCACTAGTTGGTGGCGTAGAGAGTAGTCGTCTCCACTTAAGAAGATTGCAAATTCATCTCCACCTATGCGATATACAGGACTGTGGACAAAGATGTCACACATTAGTTTTGCGGAATCTTTTATGTATGTATCCCCTGCTTGGTGCCCTTTGGTGTCATTTATTTTCTTTAAATCGTTAAGGTCGCAAACAACAAGCGCAAAAGGCTGTCTATTGGATGTCTCCTCCAATTCATGTTGAAGTTCTTGTTCAAGCTCTGAGAAGGCTAGCTTGTTTTTTACACCAGTAAGTTCATCACGACGAGCTATTTCTTTTTCTTTGCTAAGAGCGCGAGCGTGTTCTGTTTCAGAGGTAATTGTGTCAGTTATATCTCTGTCAGTTAGAATAAAGTGTTTGTTGTCATCAGAAAGTACTACTGCAAATTGGAAGAAACGAACTTGATTATCAAAGATGATTCTATACTGATAGGAGTACGATTTTTTTCCAGCTAGCTTTTCAAGCATCGCTTCCTTTGTATATAAGCTTTCAGCAAATTCAACATCGTCTGGATGTGTATATTTTCTGGCATTTGCACGAGTTTCAGCGTAAAAATCACGCCCCTCCATAGTCACATCCATAGAATTGTAATATGCATTAGTTGATATCTCTCTGTATTCGCCAGTTTCGATATCTATGTAGTAAATAGCTTCATATTCTGCAGCAAGGCTGTTAGCAATTTGGCCATAGATGTTCTTTTCATTAGTAGCCTCTGTTGCTATACTGTTAATTTCTCTTTTTTCATCTTCCTCAACATAAACGTGTACTAGACAATTAGCTAACATACATCCGATGGAATACAAAGGTGCATATGGCATGAAGAATTGAATGACGATGAACATAGCCATTACTGCGCTTGCCATACCTATTATTATGAAGATAGAGCTTCGCTTGCCTATTGTTGTTCTTGAAATAATAAAGCAATAGATAGTTGAAGATGCAAAAAGAATAATTTGCATAATAAATAGGATATATCGCATAGAGCCTGTGACATATTCCATATTTTCAGTAAAAGTAAATATTATAGGAGTAAAAAAATTAATTATAAGGAGCAGTATAACAAATATAAAAATTGATGTTCCTGAGATATAAAATATTTTAGTAGATAAATCATTTGTTCCAACGAAACTAATAACAAATCTAGTCCAGAAAAGAAGTGATAAAGCCATAGTTCCAAAGAAAAGGACAGTATCAATATATGCCAGCCATCTTAAATTGGTTTCATAAAGAAATCCCCATAGTAAGTCAGTAATATAAAAAGAAAGAATTGAAAACAGAAAACATCTGTAATGATAATAAGACGCACTTTTGTCCACAGGATTTTTGTTTTTTATCATTGCAGTATTTAATATTAGGTGGTGTATCACCACTAGCAATACAAAACTTGCATAAATCATCTATGTATTCCTCCGAAGAACGGTAATTATCTAATAAAGCTCTTGTATTTATTATACATGTCATTTCTTACTATATCGTCATAAGAAACAAAAAGTACACATTTGCACACTTCTCAAACTGTGATACTTTTGTGACACTTATGATATTATTATGTAGAAAAATTAAGAATTTGGAGGGGCGAGATGAAAGGAAAATTGGTATTAGCAGTGGCTTGTTCAATGATTGCTTTGACAGCATGTGGGGAGACGACAGATGAGGCAACAAGTGAAATGAAGACAAATGAGGGGGCAGAAAGCGAAGATACTCAAACTGAGAGTAATGCAGTTTCCAACAGTTTGTTTTCAATTACAATTCCAGAGGAATTTGCAGATGAGTATGTGGCTGATATACAGAATGATCAGATAACTATTTATTATAAAGAGTTAAAGGAGTCAATCGATAGAGGTATGCTCTTTACTGTTAGAGCATTGGAGTTACCAAACGCAGACATTGGCGGAACATACATGAAAATTGGTGAGCTTACAACCGCAGATGGGGTAGGCTACGCGATTGCGCTTGGCTATCCAACTGAGGGACAGTGGGATATAGAGAACGAGTCAGAGCCACCACAGGGATATTCAAAGTTTTATGATTCAGTTGAGAAGATTGTTCAGGATATTTCTGGAGTAGATGGTGGAGTATTTGAATATGGTGCTGGATGCAACGGGGCAGACCTATATGGTGACATTTTGGAAAAATATATCTCTGCCGCTAATGATGGCTGGGATGCTAACCAATACGAAGAGAACGATATGAGCCCTGAGATATTCGCAATGATTCAGGATGGAGGAATTGCGAATGTAGGATTTGCCTATGTTGATGTTAACTTGGACGGAATAGATGAGCTAGTAATCGGTGATGCTAGAGAAAATGAAATCCAAGGTGCAATATACGATATCTACACTATGGTGGATGGTGTTCCAACTCATGTAATATCCGGTAGTGCCCGTGATCGTTACTATGTGTATGAGAGCTTTCTTGTAAATGAGGCATCTGGTGGAGCATTGGAAAGTGTTCAGGCAGTATATGGTCTTGAGCCAAATAGCACAGACCTTACATTCCAGTGGGCTACGAAATACGATGGATATGAGAATGAAGAACAACCATGGTTTATTACTTATGATGAGGACGATTGGGAAAATGTAACGGAAGATGAATACAATAATCGAATAGTAGACAGTGAGGATTATACATTTCTAGAATTTGAAGCTTTATAATAGAATATAAGCCCTTATCCTTAAGGAAGGATAGGGGCTGTATTTTTTTGCGCTGTTGATAGTTTTTGACAAGCGTCAGTCAAGAAATTGTTGTATTTTCTATCTAGAGATTCTTGTGCATTAGTGTAATTAGGGATCTGCTTTTCATACACTGCAGGAAATCTCAAATTATTATCAAGATCCTTTTGGAGTTTGCCAACACGGGCTGCGCCTTCTGCGGCAGGACCACCATATGAATAAATTTCGTTACAGAGCAAATACATTAATTCATATCTAGCTTCTCCATGTCCCCAGTATTTCTTTTGAGGACCTTTCGCCTTCATATAGTTTTCTGCAGCATCATAAACGTTATTGAGAAGCTCTATTTTTTCTGCAGTTGACAAGTTATTGGTCAAACCATCTTCAAAGTTTTGAAGGGCAGTTAATACAGCTTTGTATTCGGTAGAATTTCCAGAAAAGCCAACTTTTTTATTGTTTCTCAGGAGAGTGTGAATTCCTTTTATCTTACTGAGGTGTTGGTCCTGCAAGCCTCTGTTTTGAGCTCTGTCTTGCCTAAAGGTTGATTTAAAAGCTGCGACCTCACGCTCCTGACATTTCTTATAGTCAGCAGTAACCCCTTGAAGCTGCTCATTATCCGCATTATCCATAAAGCCGGTTGGTGCCCATTCTACTTTTCCAGAGTTCGTAGCACTGTCTGCAGTGTTGGATTTTATAAGATTTAAGATATCATCTAAGGTTTTTAGCTGTGGAATTTCAATAACTATATTTTCGTCTGAGGATACAACCTTTTCATCTTTTATAATCTCATTTTGAGGAGCCTTTTTATCAGCCTCATCGCTGGTGCCGACCTTTTCTGCTATAATTGCTTTTTCCATTTTTTCTACTTCTTCAGAGAAGGCTATGCCGTTTTTTCTAGTGAGAAAGAATCTTTTTGAAATAGCTTGGCTAACAGTTTTTCTAATGACAGTTAATCCTTTAGCGTATAGCTCAGAAGTTTTGTTTTTTAGATTCTCCTGATAGTCATTTATTGTTTTAGTTTGTTTATTAATTAGCTCTTGTCGCTTTTGGTTATATATTTCTTCATAAGCATTAGCTTGTATATTATTAAAGCTAGTTAAATATGCGTTTAAAGAGTCTTGGTCACTGTTGTTTTTTAGTGCTGATTCAATTTCTGCCATTTTCGATTTATGAGAATTCATTAATTCTACGTATAAAGGGTCCTTCTTTACCGCTTCATCAACTAATCGATTTATTTCTTCTTCATCCTTCAGTACGTTTTGATTTAGGACGCTTGACTGCTCAATAGTGTAATTATTCATCTCCTTTTCAAGCTCTATACAGGTTTTATCTATTATTTCGAGATATTCGCTTTCCAAAAAATACACTCTATTAGATTCCACAGGAAATAAACTCTTGTATGGAATCTGTTTCATTAAATTGAAATTAGTGCTTTGGGACTGATCGCTATTATGATTTTTCTTCTTCGCATCATCAATCTCTAATAACATAGATTCTAGTTGTTTGCGTTGAGCGTCGAGTTTTTTGATGGCTGGAACAATAGGATTATCATAATCAGAGTTTAAGTACATATTCCATGCGCCTTTGTCCATACTAGAAAAGTCATATATAGCCTGAAGATAAACTCTTATTTCATCTATATTTGCCTTTGGATTCTGACTAAGCTTTTTCTCTATAGTTATTCGTAATGCTTCGAGATATTCTGCTGAAAAATCGCCCATAGTTAAAACACCTTTCATAAAAAAGATACTCTTTAAAGATAATACCCTTGATGGATAAAAATGGTTGCAAAGTGGTTAAATTATGAAAAATCTGTATTTAGTTGGTTATCAATACAGCTTTTTGGTAAAATCAGAATATATAAAAGTAGGAGGTTAATAAATCATGGGAATTAGTTTTTCAGATTCTATAATTTATATTGGTTGTGATGATCACGATATTGATTTGTTTGAGAGTCAGTATCCAGTGCCTAATGGTATTTCCTATAATTCATATGTGATTATGGATGACAAGATCGCTGTTATGGACACAATTGATCCTAGATGCACAGATGAATGGCTGGAAAAGCTAGAGAAATCTTTAGGAGGACGTAAGCCAGATTATCTTGTAGTTCAGCATATGGAACCTGACCATTCTGGCTCGTTAAAGGAATTCTTGGAAAAGTATCCAGATACTACAGTGGTTGGAAATGCAAAGACATTCCCTATGATGGGGCAGTTTGTAGATTCAGTACTATTTGAAAATCGAAAACAGGTTGTGACAGAGGGAGAGACTCTTGAACTAGGTCAGCATACTCTTTCGTTTTATATGGCACCAATGGTTCATTGGCCAGAGGTAATGGTTACATATGAGGCTAGTGAAAAGGTATTATTTGCCGCTGATGGATTCGGAAAGTTCGGTGCTCTCGATGTTGATGAACCATGGATAGACGAGGCTCGTAGATATTATCTTAATATTGTGGGTAAGTATGGTGCATCAGTGCAGGGATTGTTGAAAAAGGCCAGCGGACTTGATATTCAGATTATTTGCCCACTTCATGGACCAGTTCTTACCGAGAATCTTGGCTACTATATCGACCTATATAACACATGGAGTAGCTATAAACCAGAGACGGATGGTGTGCTTGTGGCTTGCGCATCCATTCATGGAAACACAAGAAAGGCAGCCCTTCAGATTTGGGAAGCTCTTAAGGATGCAGATGTAAACACAACATTCATTGATGTATGCAGAGAGCCTGTTTCAGAGGCGGTTGCTCAGGCCTTCCGTTACAGCAAGATGATTTGTTGTGCTAGTACATATGATGGAAATCTGTTTTCTCCAATGGATGATTTCTTGCATCATCTTGCTGCAAAGACATATCAAAATCGAAAGGTGGGATTTGTGGAGAACGGTACATGGGCACCACAGGCTGCTAAATGTATGAAAGCTATACTAGAACCAATGAAAAATATGGAATTTGTAGAGCCGGTGGTTTCTATCAAGTCTACACTTAATGCGGACAGCGAGGCAGCGTTTGAACAATTAGTGGAGATTATGAAATAATCCAGTAGAAAACAAGCTCTGATATTACTCAAGAGTCACATGTTAGCAACTCGGAGTAATCATCAGGCTTGTTTGCGTAACTGGATTATTAGTAAATTCATAGAAAAAAATATAAGAATATCCACATTTTGTGGATATTCTTTTTGTTTTAGGGCATACTATGTGCAAACTTGAGTTAGGGGGAATAGCAATGATACTTACAGTTACACTTAATGCGGCAATTGATAAACGCTACGTGGTTGAGAACTTTGAGGAAGGCGAAGTGAACCGCGTTTTAGAATGCGAATATGTTCCAGGAGGAAAAGGGCTAAACGTTTCAAAACCACTTGCTATTGCTGGGGCTGATGTAATAGCAACAGGGTTTGTAGGCGGGCATGCTGGAGCGTACATCTGTGATAGACTAAAAGATTTCAACGTGAAAGATGGCTTTTATCGAGTAGAAGCTGAAAGTCGTTCTTGCATAAACATTTGGGACACTGTAAAGAAAAAGCAGACCGAGTTTTTGGAGCCAGGATTTACTATAGACAATAAGGATTGGGATGGCTTTGAAGAAAAATTTAAAGAACTTGCAAAGGATGCTGAAGTAATTACAATCTCAGGAAGTGTTCCAAAGGGATTGGATTCATCGGCATACAAAAAGCTAATTGCAATAGGAAAAGAGCTTGGCAAAAAAGTAATTCTTGATACAAGTGGAAAGTTACTTACAGAGGCTGTGGAAGAAGTGCCATACATGATAAAGCCGAACATTGATGAAATTGCAATGCTGACAGGCGAAAAGATTAACGTGGATGCGCCGAACTTTTTTGATGATGTTATTGCAGCTGCAAGACGTGTTCATGAAAAGGGCGTAGAGCTAGTAGTTGTTTCACTTGGAGCAGATGGTTCATTGATGGTTTGTGATAATGGAGTATTTAGAGCGATTGTTCCTAGAGTGGATGCGGTAAATACTGTTGGATGTGGTGATTCAATGATTGCTGGATTCGCTCTTGGAATTGCAGAAGGACTTACGCCAGAAGAGACTATAAAAAAAGCCAGCGCAATTTCCGCTGCATCAGCGATGACAGAGGAAACTGGCCGGTTTAATATCGCGGATATGAAACAGTTGCTCGATAAAATCAAAATTGAAAAAATTGGTTAATTAGCATTTTCTTCGGAAGTTGAATGGTCCTTTGAAAGATAAGTGTACATAAGCCCATTGTAATCTGATGAAACTACGGCTACCAATGTAATGTTGCCAGTATCAAGACGCCAAATGTCTGAAAGCTGAGTGACATCATTGGTGGCCTCTTTTGTTTTACCGTGCTTGTTTACAAGTTCTTTGTGAATATCTGCATATAAATCAGAGACTTCCTCACCATCTTCAGACTCATAAAGCCAAGTTATACTTGCCATGTTACCATCCTCATCGAATGTGTAGCGAACAGTTCCGTCTTTCTGCAAGTATTTACAAGAGTATCCGTAGGTATCACCAAGATAAGTAGTCGTGGTATCAGTAGGATCTCCTAATTTTGAAACCATGTCCTCATATGATGTCTCAAATGTTAACTTGGAAAAAGGAATTCTGTTTTTGTCGCTACCGCAAGCGGTAAATAATACAATCACAAGTAAGCTTAGTGAGATTAGTTTTTTGATAGTAGATTTAGCATTCATTATTTTGTCCCCTCAAAATTCTTGTTTAATAAATTGCTTTGGAGTGATGGATTTGTACTTGTGGAAAGTCTTTATAAAATAGCTTTCGTCGTTAAAACCACAAGAAATTGCCACCTCTCGAATAGATACTTCTTTTGTGGAAAGCATCTCGCAAGCACACTCGATACGATAATAATTCAAGTAGTCTATTGGTGTGCGTTCTGTCATAGATCTGAAATAACGGCAGAAATACTTTGGATTCATGCCTGCAATGTGAGCTAGGCTATCCAAATTAATGTTGTTTGAATAATTCTCTGATATATACTGCAATACTTCTTTGATAGAATTAAGTCTTTCGTTTGTAATGGAATCCACATTACTTTTGGTAAATAATTTACTTTGAATTATTTCTCCAAATAGTAAGTATAAATAGCCTTGGACCTTGAATTCATAGCCGGCACCCTTTTCGGATAGTGTATTGCATAGGTCTTGAGCAATTGCAGAGATAACTCTATTATTCTCAGATAAAAATGAATTAATACGAATCTTATGGCTGATGATATCCTGAACCGTTTTGCTACATGCGTTGTTATTTTTGAGTAACATTTGCAAATCGAATACTACGCAGTCATAAACACAATCAATTGGTGTGCCGCCGTGAAGCATGCCGTCAGAAATGAAGATAACATCTCCAGCATGATAAGTCTGGGTATTGTCATCTAAAGTAAGATTAAAAGCCCCCTCTCGAATGAATACAATTTCATAACTAGTGTGCCAGTGGTAAGTCATTAAATACCTAGGCGTACGGGGCGTTTCCCGGTAATGCGCGATAGGAAAATTAAAGGTACCGTGCTGGCGATGCTCTTGATAATCTATATATTTCATTACGTCTCCTCCCAATACATAAATGAAACCGAAAATCAAAAAGTGAATATTGTTATATTTTTATTCAGTATAACACTTTTTATGAAAAAATCCATTAAATATAATTGGTTTATAACGTAACGGTTCGCCTATTATGGCAAGGAGGATTAATGGTATGAGTAAGAACAGATATATCGGAGAATATCCAGTTATCGGAATTCGTCCATGTATTGATGGCCGCCGAGGACCTTTAAAGGTAAGAGAGTCTTTGGAAGACCAGACAATGAACATGGCTAAATCAGCTAAGAAGTTGTTCGAGGAAAATTTAAAATATTCTAATGGTGAGCCTGTCAAAGTTGTAATTGCAGATACAACAATTGGACGTGTTGCTGAGTCAGCAGCATGTGAGGCTAAGTTTAGAAAAGAGGGAGTAGCTATCACTCTTTCAGTAACACCATGTTGGTGCTATGGTTCAGAGACTATGGATATGAACCCAATGACTATTAAAGGTGTTTGGGGATTAAATGCTACAGAAAGACCAGGTGCTGTTTATCTTGCTTCGGTACTTGCAACACATGCTCAGAAGGGACTTCCAGCATTTGGTATTTATGGAAAAGATGTTCAGGAAGCGGACGACACAGTAATTCCTGAGGATGTAAAAGAAAAGCTACTTAGATTTGGTCGTGCGGCAGTTGCAGCAGCATCAATGAGAGATAAGTCATATCTCCAGATTGGTTCTGTAACAATGGGTATTGGCGGATCTATTATGGATCAGAACTTCGTTGAAGAATATCTCGGCATGAGAGTTGAATCAATCGATGAAGTAGAAATTTTACGAAGAATTGATGAGCATATTTACAATGAGGATGAATATCAAAAGGCATTAAAGTGGATTAAAACAGAGTGCAAGAAGGGCTTTGATAAGAACCCAGATTTCGTAAAGAAGAGTGATGAACAGAAGGAAAAAGATTGGGAATTCGTTGCCAAGATGGCAGTAATAATCGAAGACCTTTATCAGGGAAATCCAAATCTTCCAGAGGGAAGAGAAGAAGAGGCGGTTGGACACAATGCTATTTGTGGCGGTTTCCAGGGCCAGAGACAGTGGACAGACCACTGGCCAAATTGTGATTTACCAGAGGCAGTTCTTAATACATCTTTTGACTGGAATGGCGCAAGAGAGACATTCATTCTTGCTACAGAAAATGATTGCTTGAACGGTCTTGGAATGCTCTTTATGAAGCTTCTTACAAATCGTGCGCAGATGTTTGCTGATGTAAGAACATGCTGGAATACAGAGTCAGTAAAAAGAGTTACAGACTATACATTAGAAGGTCATGCAAAAGATGCAGATGGTATTATCCACCTCATCAATTCTGGTGCATGTTGCTTGGATGCATCAGGGGTTTGTACTGACAAGGATGGAAATCCATGCATCAAGCCATGGTATGAAATAACAGAAGAAGATCAGAAGAAGATTATGGATTCTGTAACATGGTGCGAGGCAGATAATGGATACTTTAGAGGTGGCGGTTGGTCATCACGTTTTGAGACAAAGGTTGAGATGCCAGCAACAATGATTCGTTTGAATCTCGTAAAGAATTTAGGACCAGTTCTCCAAATTGCAGAAGGATGGACAGTGGCCCTTCCAGAACAGGTTTCAGACACTCTTTGGAAGAGAACAGATTATACATGGCCTTGTACATGGTTCACACCAAGATGTGATGGAAAAGAGGGTAGCCCATTTGAGAATGCATACAGCTTAATGAACAACTGGGGTGCAAACCATGGTGCTATTTCATATGGTCACATAGGCGCAGACCTTATTACAATGGCTTCAATGCTTAGAATTCCAGTTTGCTTACACAATGTACCTGATAAGGATATATACAGACCAGCAGCTTGGAATGCGTTTGGTGCCGATAAAGAGGGACAAGACTTTAGAGCATGCGCTGCATATGGCCCACTTTATAAAACAGTTAGATAATTAGTAAAAAATAAGCCGGGGGCTTATGGCCTCCGGCAAATTAAAACCTATAAAACGAAACGTTTCGCTCAAGGGAGAAAAAACAGTGCCAGCAACAATTAGGGATATAAGGGAGAGAACAGGACTTTCACTGGCTACAATATCAAAATACATAAATGGCGGAAATGTTTTACCAGAGAATAAGGAAAAAATCGAGGCCGCAATCAAAGAACTAAATTATCAAGTTAATGAGATGGCGAGAGGTCTCGTTACAAATAAGACTAGATCAGTTGGCGTAGTGGTAAATGACATTGGCAGTATTTTCTGCGGTGTACTCCTTAGATATATAGGGGATGTGCTAAAAGAAAATGGCTACAGCATGATTATTTCCGATTCAAGGGATGACGAAAAAAATGAAGCCGATAATATAAAGTTTTTGCTCAGCAAAAAGGTTGACGGAATAATAGTAATTCCAGTTGCAAATAGCGGCAAATTCTTGAAGCCAGCGGAAGACTCAAATATACCAGTAGTGCTTTTGGATAGATCCATGAGAAGTGGAGAATTTGATTGCATTCGAATTGATAACAGGGAAGCTGCGTTTAAGGCAGCCAATATTTTGATTGATTATGGGCATAAAAAAACAGCGGTCATTTATTCAGAGAAAATATATACAGGCATTGAACGCTACAAGGGATTTAGAGAAGCGATGCAGGATGTGAACATTACTGTTCCAAAGGAATATTTGAAAGCGGGAGTGCACAGCATAGAACATGGATATAAGAGTATGACAGAGCTCTTAGCTCTAAAAAATAAACCTACAGCAGTATTTACAACTAATTATGAAGTTACTCTTGGGGCAGTGATGGCGGTCAATGAGTCAAAGTATTCTTGTCCAGAAGATATTTCAATTCTAGGCTTTGATAACCTAATTCTTTCTCATGTAGTTCAGCCAAAGATGACAATGGTTGTTCAACCAATGAAAGAAATGGGAAGAAAAGCGGCAGAGCTTTTGCTTAAAAGGATAAGCGAAAAAGAAAGTGGTGCTCCTATGGAGTACATTTTGGGAACCAAAATCGAAAAGGGAAATTCTATAAAGAAGTTATAAATTAGAGGAATAATGTTATGGGAGCAAAACTGTTAGGTATTGATATAGGAACATCAGCTTGCAAGATAGCTGTATTTGACGAGGATGGTACCGTTGTATGTCAAACAAATAAGCCTTATCAGGTGTATTACCCAAAGCCGGGCTATGTAGAGCAGGATGCTGATGAGTGGTGGGAGGCCATTGTTGAAGGAATTAAAGAAATTCTAAAGGCCGGCATGGTGGCTCCAGAGGAGATAAAAGGAATTGGCGTTGATGGACAAAGCTGGTCCGCTATTCCTGTGGACAAAGAGGGAAAAGTATTAGCAAGAACGCCAATCTGGATGGATACAAGGGCAAGGGATATTTGTGACAGAGTCAACAAGGAGGTAGGCGAAGATAGGATTTTTGAAATCGCGGGAAACAAGTTTTTGCCTAGCTACACTACTCCAAAGATGATTTGGTTCAAAGAAAACCATCCAGAAATATTCGCAAATACGTATAAGTTTTTACAGAGTAATAGCTACATCGTATACAAGTTAACAGGGAATATGAGTCAGGATATGTCTCAGGGATATGGCTTGCATTTCTTTAATTGTAGAACACTAGAATATGACGCCAAGCTTGCTGAAGACTTGGGCTTGTCAGTAGGGCTTGTCCCTCCACTTTATGAATGTGATGAGGTGGTTGGGCATGTAACTGATGAGACGGCTGAGCTCACAGGCTTGAAGGTTGGAACTCCAGTTGTGGCAGGTGGTCTTGATGCCGCCTGCGGAGCACTTGGAGCTGGAGTTTATAGAAGTGGACAGACCCAAGAACAAGGCGGACAGGCAGGAGGAATGAGTATTTGTTTGTCGAAGGCGTTAGCTGATAAGGCATTGATTCTCAGCCCTCATGTGGTGCCCGGAGCATGGTTATTACAAGGAGGAACTGTTGGAGGCGGTGGAGCCTTAAGATGGTTTAAGCAAGAATTTGCTCCTAATGAAAGCTTTGATGAGTTGACAGGCCCTGCTGAGAACATACCAGCAGGTTCAGATGGAGTTGTGTTCTTACCTTACATGTCAGGAGAGCGCTCTCCAATATGGAATCCAGATGCAAAGGGAGTTTTCTACGGGCTTGCATTTGACAAGACAAAAGCCCATATGACAAGAGCGGTTCTAGAGGGAGTTGCATTCTCACTGGAGCATAACCTTCAGATTGCGAGAAAAACTGGAGCCGAGGTAGGTGTAATGAATGCCATGGGCGGCTCAGCTAATTCTAAGCTTTGGACGCAGATAAAGGCAGACGTTACTGGTTGTAGAATTCAGGTTCCAGCATCAGATACAGCAACGACACTTGGTGCAGTAATATTAGCTGGAATTGGATGTGGTATTTATAGTTCCTATGGACAGGCCGTTGAAAAAACAATTCAAATTACAAGAGTTCATGAGCCTAATCCAAAGAACCATGAAATATATGCAAAATCAATGGAGCTTTATTTAGAGCTTTATGAGGATTTAAAAGGTACTTTTAACAGACATTAAGGAGAAGATGAAATGAAAGCAGGAGTAGTACATGCAAAAAATGATATCAGATATGAGGATATCAAAAAGCCTGAGATTGAACCAGGAAAGGTAATTGTAAAGGTTAAGTACACAGGAATTTGCGGATCCGATGTACCTAGAGTAAATGGCGATGCGTGTCATTATTATCCTAATGTATTAGGTCATGAGTTTTCAGGTGTAGTGGATGAAGTTGGTGAAGGCGTAACAACTTTAAAAAAAGGAGATAGAGTTGCCGGAGTCCCTTTAGTTCCGTGCATGAAATGCGCTGATTGCCAGAAGGGGAATTATTCACTTTGTAAGCATTACAGCTTCATTGGCTCTAGAGAATTTGGGAGCTTTGCAGAATATGTTTCTGTGCCAGAGAAAAATGCAGTGAAGTTTGCCGATGATGTTTCTTTTGAAAAAGGTGCGTTATTTGAGCCGGCTACTGTAGCGCTTCATGGACTTCGCCGTGTTGATTACAAGGGCGGTAAGAACGTGGCAATTCTGGGTGGCGGAACAATTGGAATGCTCACCGCCCAATGGGCAAAAATCTTTGGAGCAAAATCTGTTACAGTTTTTGACATTCTCGATGAGAGACTTGATTTGGCGAAGAGACTTGGTGCTGACTATGGGGTCAATTCTGGTAAGGAAGATTTCATGGATAAGGTAAATGAAATCACAGACGGCAGAGGTTTTGATTATGTGTATGAAACAGCTGGAAACACCATGACAATGAAGCTTGCATTTAAGTTGGCTGCCAACAAAGCAGGGGTGTGCTTCATTGGAACGCCTACTAGAGAGCTAAGCTTCTCAGTTGATGAATGGGAAGCAATTAATAGAAAAGAATTTACTCTAACCGGTTCGTGGATGAGTTATTCTGCGCCTTTCCCAGGTGATGAATGGGAATTAACAGCTCATTATTTTGGAACAGGTGAATTGAAGTATGACGATTCATTTATTTTCAAAAAAATACCTTTGAGTCAGATTGCAGATGCATTTGAAATGTACAAAACACCTGGAACAGTCAAAGGAAAGATACTTATTGATTCAGAAAAATAGGGAAGGAGAAATTTGAAAATGGGAGTTGATGTTACTAAAGTACCTCAGATTACGTTAAATACTGGGGACAAGGTACCTTGCATTGGTCTGGGAACCTTTGGTTCAGATAGATTTGATGCAAATGAAGTTTCTGAAGCTGTTGAAGGGGCAATCAGAGCAGGTTACAGAATGATTGACTGTGCAGCATGTTACGGAAATGAGAAAGAAATAGGTGTTGTAATTAAGAAAGTACTAGATGACAAGGTTTGCGAGAGAAAAGATCTTTATGTAATGACAAAGGTTTGGAATGACATGCATAGAGATGTTGAGAAGAGCTGCAGACAGAGCATTGCTGATCTTCAATGTGAATATATTGATTTATTCTTTATTCATTGGCCATTCCCTAATTATCATGCACCACATTGCGATGTTACATCGAGAAATCCTGATTCAAAGCCATTCTCGGTAGCTGAATTTATGGATACATATAGACAGATTGAGGCATTGGTTAGAAAGGGCCTTGTTCGTCACATTGGTATTTCAAATATGACTATACCAAAGATGGAGCAGGTTATTGATAAATTTGAAATTAAGCCAGTTGCTTGCGAAATTGAATTACATCCATGTATGCAGCAACAGGAGTTGTTTGATTATCTGGTTGCCCACGATATTCAGCCAGTTGGTTACATGCCTATGGGTTCTCCAATGAGACCAGAGCGTGATATGGAGCCAGATGACATTGCTGATTTACAGCTTCCAGAAATGAAGAAAATTGCTGAGGCACATGGTGTTCATCCAGCAACAATTGCATTGAAATGGGCTATTCAGCGAGGACAAATACCTATTCCATTCTCACTTCACAACTATGTAAGTAATCTAGAGTGCACAATGACAGAACCACTTACAGATGAGGAAATGAAAGTAATTGCTGGACTTGAAAAGAATAATAGATTAGTAAAAGGTCAAGTATTCTTATGGCCAGGTGCAAATGACTGGCATGACTTATGGGATGAGGACGGTGTGATAGTAGATTGTCCGGACGCCGAATAAATTGTAAATACAATTAAAGTGAATATTGTTATATTTTTTTACAAGATTTTGCCTATGAAATTTTTTGACTTATGGGATAATAAACATAAGCAAACGAAACGTTTCGCTTAGGCGGTATCTTATTGAGGGAGGAGGCAACAAATGTCACTAGTGACAACAGCGGAGATGTTGAAAAAAGCCGACGAGCAAGGATATGCAGTCGGAGCATTTAACGTCGAGAACATGGAAATGGTTATGGCTGTAGTTAAGGCTTGCGAGGAAATGCATTCCCCAGCAATCTTGCAGACAACACCATCAACTGTTAAATATGCAGGACTTGATATGTATTATGCAAATGTAAAGACGGCAGCTGAAAGAGCATCGGTTCCAATTGCTTTACATTTAGATCATGGTAGCAGCTTTGAGTTGGCAATGCAGGCCCTTAGAGTTGGATATACCTCGATAATGATTGATGGTTCTAAGGAATCATTCGAAGATAATATAGCTATTTCAAAGAGAGTAGCAGATGCATGCAGACCAAACGGAATTCCAGTTGAAGCGGAGCTTGGAAAAGTTGGTGGCAAGGAAGACGACTTAGAATGCAATGACCCTGGATATACAGATCCAGATGATGCAGTAAAGTTCGTAAAGGAAACGGGAATTACTTCTCTTGCAGTGGCAATTGGTACAGCCCACGGAATATATAAGGGTGAGCCAAAACTGGACGTAAATAGACTATCGGAAATTAGAGAAGTGGTTGATATTCCACTTGTTTTACATGGTGCTTCTGGTGTTCCTGATGAAATGGTTAAAGAGTGCATCAAGAGAGGAATTAGCAAGGTTAATTTCGCAACTGAGCTTAGAATTGCTTATAGCAATGGAATAAAGGAATATCTTAAGGCAAATCCGGATGCCTTTGATCCTAAAAAGTATGATGCAGTAGGAATGGCAAAGGTAACAGAACTAGTTAAGAATAAGATAAAGGTATGCGGAAGCGAAAATAAAGCGTAAGCAATACTAAAGCTTTTTGGATTGGGGGAATAAAACTTGGAGAAGATAAAACAAAATCCTTTAGTAAAGAAAGTAGGATTTAACAGAATAGTACTTATATGCGTTCTCTTTTTGATGTATGTGCTTTTCTGCGTTGGGACAGGCGGAAAATTTGCAGGACTTCCAAGAATTCTTAGTGCATTAAATTATGCATATTTCCTGGGATTCCTTTCACTTGGAGTTACATTCGTAATCGCTACAGGTGGTATTGATTTCTCAATCGGACCTGTAATGTTCTGCTCGGCACTTATTTCTGGTTATTGTTTGACAAGCTATGGGGTGCCAATGGTAGTCGCTCTTATAATTAGCATTTTAGTAGGATTTGTATTTGGATTATGGAACGGGTACCTAGTTGCTTATTGGTCAGTGCCACCTTTCATCGTATCCATGGCAAGCATGAATATCGCAAAAGGTATTGCATCTGTATTTACGAGGACTCAATCAGTTTCTTGGCCACAGGCAGCTCAGGGTGGATGGTTCAGGAAGCTCGTTAGATTTGGTGATGTGCCAATGGGCTTGATTATTTTCTTAGGTGCAGCAATTATTTGTGCAATCTTATTAAATAAAACAAGACCAGGACGCTACATCCTCTGCCTTGGAAGTAATCGCGAAGCGGTTAGACTTTCGGGTGTTAATACAAAGAAATGGGAAATGCTTGCTTATACAGTGTGCGGAATCTTGGTTGGTATAGCAGCAATATTCTTTGTAGGTGCTTATACAACAGTTCAGCCTGGATACGGCGATCAGTATAACAACGAAGCAATTGCCGGATGTGTTATGGGTGGTACATCAATGGCCGGTGGTCTTGCTTCAATAAGCGGTACAGTAATCGGTGTAATGATTATAGCTCTTTTACAAGAAGGTATTCTTGCACTTGGATTCACAAAGGATTATCAGCTTATTATTACAGGTGTAATCGTTATTGCAGCCGTTTATGCTGACGTAGTTGCTAGACGTAGAAAGAATTAGCCAGGAGGGAGAATAAGATGGGTGACGTAATACTTACAATGAACGACATTGATAAATCTTTCCCTGGTGTTCATGCTCTTGACCATGTTCATTTCGATGTAAAACGTGGTGAGGTTCATGCCCTTATGGGGGAGAATGGTGCTGGTAAATCCACACTGATGAAAGTGCTGACAGGTATCTATACAAAAGATTCAGGTACTATTGAATATGAAGGCAAGGAAGTGGAATTCCATAATGCGAGAGAGGCTCAAGATGCTGGTGTTGTAATTGTTCACCAAGAGCTAAACATGGTGGGTCACTTAACAGTTGCTCAGAATATTTTTATAGGCCGTGAGTTCAAGCGTGGAATCAAAATTGATGACAAGAAAATGAATGAAGAAGCTAAAAAGCTTTTTGATAGACTAAACATCAATATTGATCCAACCGCTACAATGTCAGACCTTACAGTTGGTAAACAGCAGATGTGCGAAATCGCAAAAGCAATTTCTCACGATGCAAAGGTTATCGTATTTGATGAGCCTTCAGCTGCTCTTACCGAAGCCGAAATTGCAGAGCTTTTCAAGATTATTAGAGACTTGAGAGAACAGCAGTTAGGTATTGTCTATATCTCACATAGAATGGATGAGATTAAGGTCATTACTGACAGAGTTACAGTCATGCGTGATGGTGGTTATGTTGGAACCCTTATCACAAAGGATTGTACAAAAGATGACATTATCAACATGATGGTTGGTCGTGTTATTTATGAAGAGCCAAAGACAAAGAGCCTTGTTCCACCTGATGCACCAGTTGTATTAAAGGTTGAGCATCTAAATGCAGGAAAGATGGTTCAAGATGTTAGCTTTGAATTAAGAAAGGGAGAAATTTTAGGATTCTCTGGTTTGATGGGTGCTGGTCGTACAGAAACAGCTAGAGCAATATTTGGAGCTGATCCAAAGGAGAGCGGTGATATATACGTAAATGGTAAGAAGGTAGAAATCAATTCTCCACAGGATGCAGTTAGAAATGGTATTGGATATCTTTCTGAGGATAGAAAGAGATTTGGTATCGTAGTTCAAAAAACAATTGCTGAGAATTCGACGCTTGCAACTCTAGAGAAGTACATGAAGGGAATCTTCATTGACAAGAAAAAGGAAAATCAGATTACTCAGAAATATGTTGATTCTCTTGCAACGAAAACACCTAGTATTGATCAGCTTGTAGTTAATCTTTCAGGTGGTAACCAGCAAAAGGTTGTAATTGCAAAATGGCTTGTTCGTGATAGCGAAATATTAATTTTTGATGAGCCTACAAGAGGTATTGATGTAGGTGCTAAAAACGAGATATACAAGCTTATGAATCGATTGGCGGCAGAAGGAAAATCAATCATTATGATTTCCTCTGAAATGACAGAAATACTTAGAATGAGTGACCGAATCATAGTTATGTGTGAAGGAAAAGTTACTGGTGAAATTGGCATTGAAGAAGTTTCACAGGAAAAGATTATGACAATGGCTACTCGCGAGATTAAAGATTGAGTTTGGAGGGAGAATAATGAATACAGGAGAAAATAAAAAATCCATCGTGCAACGACTTGGTGGTCAAAAATTTATTGTCCTTCTAGTTGTAATTGTGTTATTTGCATTTTTCTCAATAGCAAGTGAGGATTTTAGAAAGTATACAACAGTACTTAGTATTTTGGATTATTCATACTACATTGTTTTGATGGCAATTGGTGTTACATTTCCACTTATTACAGGCGGTGTTGATCTTTCAATCGGTACAGGACTTATTTGTTACTCACTGGCTGGTGGATATTTAGTAGTTCACAATGGGGTACCTACAGCGGTTGGCTTATTGGTAAGTGTTCTATTTGGTATCATAATCGGCGCAGCAAACGGTGTCCTTATCGCAGTCATGGATTTGCCACCATTCTTGGCAACACTGTGTACATGTATGATTACTAGAGGTCTTGGTTCTATATGCTCAAAGGGATTTGGTATTTCATGGCCAATGACTGGTGCACCAGGTAGCTGGTTTAGAAGTATATTCAAGATTTCAGTTGGTACAACAAAATACCCAATAGGCTTTCTTTGGATTCTCCTTATCGTTGCTGCCATGGCATTTGTGCTCAATCACACAAAGATTGGACGTTATACAATTGCCATTGGTAGTAACAAAGAAGCAGCAATCCTTTCTGGTATAAATGTAAAATTTTATCACATTATGGCATATGTTATTTCGGGATTCTTCGCTGGACTTGCATCAATCGCATACTCAGCAGTATTCCCAACAGTTCAGCCGGGTACAGGAGCAGGTTTTGAGCTTGAGGCTATTGGTGGTGCAATCATCGGTGGTGTATCAGCAACAGGTGGAGCAGGAAGTATAGAAGGAACTCTTATTGGTGTATTTGTTATTTGTTTGCTAAAAACTGGCTTACCATTCGTAGGTTTACAGGCAAACTGGCAGCAGATTATTACAGGTTTAGTTCTTATCGGAGCTGTACTTGTAGATATCATCAAGAAACGTAGAGCAAAGAAATAATGGGGATATGCAACTCTTAAGTGAAAAGAGTTCATATAAATATTTTTTATCTCATTGAAGAAACGGGAGGGTTAGAACATGAGAAAAAGATTTTTAGCAACATTTTTAACAGCTGCAATGGCAGCAACATTATTTGTAGGTTGTGGTGGAGAATCAACAGACACAGGCGCAGCAGCAGGTGGAGATGACACAGCAGCAGCTACAGATGACGGCGGAAGCACAGAGGCAGCAGGGGAAGCTTATCACTTCGAAATCATCGTAAAGTCTTACCAGTCTTCATACTGGCAGGCAGCTGTTAAGGGTATCGAGCAGGAAGCTGAGGCAAAGGGTGTTACAGTTAACTGTACAGGTCCTAACGCTGAGTCAGATATCGCTGATCAGGTAAATATGCTTAATTCAGCTATCAACAATGCTCCAGATGGAATCGGTCTTGCAGCTTGTGATCAGGATGCTTGCCTTGATTCTCTTCAGACAGCACTTGATGCTGGTATCCCAGTAGTTTGCTTCGACTCTGGTATTCCTAATGCACCAGCAGGTTCTGTAGTATCTACAGTAGCTACAGACAACTATTCAGCAGGTGCTACAGCAGCTGAGAATCTTTATCCAGCACTTAAGGACCAGTTAGGAAATGGCCAGGTTAGAGTTGGTGAAGTAAACCAGGAAGCTACATCTGAGTCAATCATCAACAGAGGTCTTGGATTCATCGATAAGTTCTCTGAGTTAGCAGCAGCTGATGGTTACACAGTAGCAGTTATTGGTAATGAGAAATACGTAAACGATACAAAGGCTGAGACAGTTGCAGAAGTTGATGCAGTCATCGTAATCGAAGTTGTAGTTCCTGCACAGACAACAGCTGAGCTCTGCTCGACAGAAGCTTCAGCAATCATGAAGAAGTTAGATATAATCT
>JAEEGL017300728.1_pt1 | contig 33434 bp, 30 predicted proteins | sample 9134231 | NCBI WGS metagenome assembly JAEEGL01 (sample SAMN16246548, study PRJNA631951) | gut metagenome | biome: gut microbiome; feature: rumen; material: fiber-attached | host: Bos | place: Iran: Karaj | collected 2018-10 | reverse complement strand
CTTTACTACGCCCTGCCCCAAGTGCCATCGTTGCACCAGCTGCAAGCATACCTGCTCCCGAAGCAGGGGCTGCTCCACCAAATAGTCTTATTAGAATGTTCCTGGCAGGTTGGAATCCCCAAATGATAAAGCACCAAACAAAGGCCAATGTTAAGCCGTGATAATCCAGCATATTTGCGGTACTCATAATAGTAGTTAATACAACTGCAAGAAACAGGAAAACAAAATCTATAAGTGGAATCATCAAATTGGTAAAGAATGCCCTCGCCCATGTCTTTATTATTGTCTTATCCTTTAGAGCAAGCACGGCAACTACAGGGAATGCTGCGAAATAGCCCATACAAAGCATTGCTATTCCCACATAGGCAGCCGCCACGAAAACTCCACCTAATCCTAATGCTAAGAAGGCCAGTATTCCGCCAAGTGAGCCATTAGTCCCTTGTATATTTTGCATCATAAGGAATACCTCCATGATTGATACGGTTTTTAATGGCTGCCCCATCACCATGGATGTAAACATAAGTGTAAGTGAATCCCTAAATGCAATAAACCAATGCGCAATTATCGGGAGAAAATACAATAGCCCAAACACAAAAAACAATGTTTTTAACGTTTCTTTGGCCTCAAGCATTTCCTTACCGTTTTGTGTTAATGCATGTCTGATAATCTGTATAATAAACGCAATTAATAGTATTGCCATTACTACATTTCTAAGAACAACATAAACGTAGCTTCCTATAATTCCATACGGATTATTCTTATTTAATTCAAATTTTCCAATACTAACTTTATAACCGGCTAGTTTTCCAAGTACAACGCCATCAATCCCTATGGAATAGTCGCTGTTACGTGCCCTAAGTGTTGCGTAGATGCTGGTACCTATTGTTGAGAATACATTACCTATCTTATCTATTACGGTATCCTCTTCTGACTCTATAGAGTTTTCATCAGCATCTTTAACCGCTTTTTCTTCGTCAAGGTACTGTTCCCTGGCGCCTGCATACATGCCTCCATCTACAGAACTTACCCATGAAGGATATGATGCCTGCACAACCATAGGAGTAACTAAAAGAAGGGCAAACGCGATAAGGATGTGAACTCTTCGCCCAATCTTTTGATACCTTTTTTCCTGTTCAGTTAGGTTTAGTCTTTTTTTCAGCCATTCCCTCATTGTGTTTTTCCTAACTTGCAATATTGCTCTTTCTTTTAAATACCTTCTCGATAGTTTCTGCATCCGTAGCAACAACAAGAGCTTCAGTCTTCTTTAAGTAATCAATCTTGCAAAAGATCACATTCTTGTTATCCTGGATACAAACCTCTCCACGATGTTTGTTCTTCTGTTCTTCATCCATGGTCTTTTCGTTAACACCAATTCGGTTGACTATTCGTTCAACCTGAGCTTCAGTAAGACCAATAGTATCTCTCAAATAATCCCTATCAGCGACATCCTGTTTAAATATAAATCTTGAAGTTGCCTGTGTAAGAATTGCTTTTGTTTCTTTATAGTTGTCGTACTCTTTCAAAGTTTGAGATGAAAGCATCAAACCAACATGCCTCTTTCTTGCGGTACGGACAACATTTTCGAGTGTCTTTCTTGCATAATCAAGGCCAAAATTCTCATGGCATTCATCAAAGATAGCAACAAGTTTTTTGGCTGACCTGATATCCTCAGAATTTTTCTTGATGAAAGACTCATTAACAAAGTCAAACGCTATCTGTCTTGCAAGATTCCTCTCATTCTCTGGAAGAAGTGAAATATCAATATTTGCAAAAGGACAATCAGCCCCGATATCTATTGTAGACTGTCCATCGTAATAAGGTCTGATGCCCTTTATTGTAATCACATCCTCTTCCTTGCCTTCTTCATTTACATAGATTTTAAAAATACCATCTGTATCCTTGAATCTGAGTCTTGAAACCTCTTCTCTTGAAAGAAAGGTTAAGCTTTCCGAAGTATAATAAAGTTCCCTAACAAAGTCCTTCAATCCCATTTCAATAAGGTTGTAAGCTTTGCTAAGCGTCTCATTGTCATTCGCTCTTGAGTCAATAAGAATTTTCTTGTAAAAGTCGGTTATGGTAGGAAGTTTTTTCTTAACCTTTCCGGTTGTAATCTGTCCCTCGTATGTAATCGTTCCAATCTCATACAATGACTCAGGATCACCCTCGTAGATTCCAAATTCCTGGTATATTGCCGCAACGGCATCTGTGAGAATTCTGTTAACGGGAACCATCAAATCAAGAGTGTCATATTCCTTTGCACCTTGAATCATAGTGGAGAGTGTATGTACAACCATACCAATCTTTTCGTTAAGTTCAAGCGTTCTTACTTCTCTCATAGTACTTAACGAATCTTTTTCCGTCCTCGTTGTCTCTCCTATCTCAAACGGATTCATGATGTTCTTTGATTTCTGAGCAATCTTAAAGTTTACTCCATTAACGGCCTGTGCTACGCTTGCAAACTCACCCTCGTTACTTCCTTTCCTTTGCTGTGAGTCAATACAAACATAAAAATAACCGTAGGGCACACTTCTTACAACCAACTCCTTGATGGTCGCCGACTTACCGGATCCGGTTTTACCAGCAATACAAAGTGTATATCCATCATGGCTTTCATCAAATATATCGAAAAAGAATGGTGTATATGTATCCATGTCTCTTCCAAGAAATATACCTTCCTTGTGTGAGAATGATGACACTGTGTAATTAAATACGGTAGACAAGCTATACTTATCCATCTTAAAGAAGTGGACCGCATCAGTCTTAATAAATCTTGATTCGATATTTATTTCATTGTTAAACGGGGCATTTTTCTGAAATGCCTCTGCCTGTACCGCATAGCAACCAGATATAATAACGTTCTTTAAAAGTGCTTGGCTTCTAAACATATCACAGGTTTTATTTAAAGCCTGCAGTGTGTCGGCAAATAAGGTAAACACAAATCCGACATCGAAGAATTTCTGCTCGCCATCTTCTATCTCTTCAGCCCATCTGTAGGCATCTTTAAACTGAGCCTCTATTTTTCTTGTTCTGTTTACATCGCCTGCTGCCGCCTGATACTCTGCTGATAGAACTGTAGCTTGTCTGTCAAGTTTTTTTGACATAACCGCTTCCGATACAGGCTCGATAATAACCGAGGAAGTACAGCCCGGAAAATCAAAAAGTCCCGAGAACGTATTTGCAAACGTTGTATTCTTAGGCAACGATGTTATGGTAAAGGTTCTTGTATAAACCGTCTTGCCGCCATCCTCGATTATCATGTACCCGTTAGGTGCTGGATCAATCGCATCTGGAGCCACGATTTTCCTAAGAACTCTACTTTTTCTTTTGTCATTTAATTTGGAATAATTTAGATTCTTAACGGAGGCATCCTCGTAGGCTTTCTTCTTCCTACTCATTTCCATATATACCTTTATCTTATCCATCAAGACGAAGGTTAAAATGATAATGGCAAATATCAGGAATAAGGCTGCTGCCAGCCCGAATATTGCCCTATTGTTAGCTAATTCAAGGATATATTCATTATTTGACATTATGCCTGTACTCCCTCTGTGTTTTCGTTTGCCACATAGTTTTCAACAGAATCAGTTAATTTCGTTTTGAATGTCTCAAACTGTTCTCTTAAAGCAGCCTGTCTTACCATACTATTTTTCCTTATTTCATCCATTCGTCTCTCATACTCTGCCTCGCCCACTCTAGCTCTCTCAACAGCCACAAGTTCATCAGATCTAATAAACAAGACATCATAGTTGTTGTTAAATAAATCAACTGTCTTCACTTCATCAGCTGTAACAGGATGGTAATGTCTCCTTGTGAGATCAAGCATCTCCATTCCTGTTAAAAGCCTACATGTACAACCGCAGTTTGCCAAAGCATTTATATAGTTGTTAGCCATAAGGGCAAGCTCACTGCTAGCCTTAAGATAGATTTCTTCCTGAGTCATTTCTTCTACAAAGTCATTCGGATTAAACCTGTAGGAAAAAGTAAGCTGATTTGCTTTCTCTGCATTTCCGGATGTGGTAATCTTTGTAAGATGCCTTAGTATTTCTTTTGCTTCTGCGCTTTGCCAGTTAAGAGACTGCAACTCCTCATTAATGTCCTCAAGTCTCTTTTCTACAGACCCTCGCACCTCGTCTGTGTAATCAGCACAATTAAGAAGTATCTCCGTATCTTCATACTCCGCATTTAAAGCCTTTATTCTATCGTCAATATCTTTGCAGACAATCTCCTGCTTCTTCATGTTGTAAGAAACATCAATAGCCTTCGTCATTTGACGCATTATTATAGGCCTCTCTACTGTGTTGAACATAGCAACCGAATTAATAATTGTATTCTTTCTTTCTTCCGGTGATGCCGTGGCAAAGTTATAACCCTTTACATCAAGTATTGCGATGAATGTTTTCTCATCAACGATCATGATTCCAAACTCAGAACCACCTGGACCTCCCGTTGATGATATAACGTTGTCAAACTTGGTAAACTCCATGGCATCTTTTCTGTTAAAGTGACTATAATCTATCTTTTCTTCTTTTGCCGTTACTTTCTTAACTTTAATAAGGTAGTATACAGCGCCACCAACAATCGCTAAAAGAAAAAAGGTGGCTATGAAAAGCATGTTAAGATATTCGTTTAATGTTCCAAGTAATCCCATTAATTGTCCTCTTCTTCATCATATGGTAAGGATATGTATACATTTCTGTTTGATGGTAACAATTTAAGAAGCACTCGTAGCAACAGTGTCTTTATCATTACCCCTCCACCCCAAAGATACTTATCGTCGGGCATCTTCATCTTCGGATGTGGCAGCGCAATCCCAAGTGCCACAAAAAGTAGTAAAAATACCACCCCTATAAAGGTAAGTCCTATCCTATTAAAGAAGATAACAAGCCCTACTCCCGGAGCTGTAAAACCAGCCAAATACAACAGCTGTGTTTTCGTAAAGTATTTAAACCACTTATCCTCGTCTTGCATCTCGCGAGGAACTTTATATTTTCCTAATGCCATCTTTTTTCTCTTCTGCTCCTAATAAAGTAAGGCGTCAAAGAACGACTTGACACATGAGAATATGGTTACCGATGATGATATTAAAAATGTAAACTTCAACATATTTTCAAGTCGTTGTTTCTTTTCAGCCACAAGTTTTGAGTTCGTCGTTAGCATCATGCCTATAAGGCATACGGCAGCAGTTATGAATAGAAAGATTATTCCCGTACTTCTAGCTAAAACGAAGAATTCATTATAGTCTACAGCTGGTGGTGATACAGTGGAATCTCCTGCCTTAACTGCACCTATAATCAAGTTTGTCTTGTTATAGATAATATCCAGAGGATCATGGTTTATATCCCCTAAATATTTGGCCTTTAAGACAGCAATTTGCCCAACGATAGCATCTTTCCTTGCATCAACTTCCATATGCCGGCCATAATTATTAAACATGACATAGTCTGAGTATGTAAATCCAGGCATTCTCTTATTCCACCTTAATTATTTGTTAGCGTTAGTTTGTGTTAATCGGCAAATAGCCCTTTACCTAATGTTTCAAGAAGAATAATGGCCGAAGGAGCTGCTACTACCATGACTATACCGACAATCTTCCAGATTATAGAACTCTTCTTCTCGTTTCTTGTATTTGAACTTGAAACAATGAGACCAATCCCGGCACCCATTATCATTACAAGTCCGATATAAATACCTGCTTTAAATACGATTTTGTAACCGGCGCCACCGAGATCATCTGCTGCTTTTGATATTTCTGAGAATTTACCGCCATCATCAGGTGAAGCCTGTGCGCTTTCAACTATGCTTCTTGCCGTTAAGAGAAGTCGTCCTTTAAGTACTGTTGCAAGTCCGTTCAGTTTGTTAATTAAATTCATTTTGTTTCCTCCGTTTTATGTTGTCTTTCTTTTTAATTCATATATCAGTAATCCAGTCCGTTTAGCTGAATTATTGTCATTATTGATGCAAGGGCAAAAAAAACAAATACCACAACGATTTTTTCTGTGACATTATGTTTTTCCTGTGCCCTCTCCTGAGCCGTTTCAGACTTGGTCACAAATCTTATTCCCATATAAACAAGACAGATAAGTGCTGAATAGACGCCGCTTTTAAAAACTATCTTCCAAATGTCTACTCCGCCTTCCTCTATTGCATGAAAAAGACCCGCATATTTTGTAAGGTTTGATTGAGTTGACACCACTTGCCTGTCTACCCACTTCCCATCAACAAAATCTCTTATTGTTGTAGTCTTTCGTTCCATCTCAGCACCCGGGAAAACAGACTCGTATGATGTTAAATATATAGCTTGTAACTTTGTTAATAATCCGTTCATTTTATTCATCCTCAATTCCTATGATTAAACGGCATCGGGTTAGCAGCAACCACAAATTTTGCTTTTTATATATTTTTATTAAATCTTCTTATTTAATAGTGCCCCCTTCTATAAATCACCATGTGAATCAAACATATTTAAACCCTGTTCATTTTTCTTGTTCTTCTGTACGAAAAAATTTATATCCGGACGATATCATAAACCTATGTGGTAAAGAATAACTTGAGGCAATAAGTCTTGCCATAGGTATAGTTGACGAATTTAGGTTAAATGATGCATCGAGTGATATGGTTCCTTCCTATATGAAGCTGGAAGAGAGAGTAAAGCGATTTATAAAATTTATATCTCTCGGTACACCCATTGCAATGTTAGGAGATGAATTGTTGCTAATTATAAAATCTCTTGATGAAATCAAGAATTGCTAATGCATAATACAAACAAAGCTCGTCTTGCATAATGCAAGGCGAGCTATATTTGTACAAATAGTTATTTTATTCTGTAACTTCCTCTGTAGTAGCTTCATTTGCTGTGTTATCCTCTTCGGTTGCCCCTGATTCTGCATCCTCAGATTCTTCCACGTTCTTTGCCTTTGTAGCAGGAGTAAGAACCGTTAAAAGGTACGCAAGGGATTCCATTGACTTCGTGTCAAGGTCACCGTTAGCAAACTCAACAGGTTTTTTTCTTTCACCCGGATAGATTGCAATTCTGCAATTACCTTTCTTAAGGTTAGATATGATGCCTGTCACATACTTTCCTCTAAGAGCTACTTCAAATTTCTCCTCAGCGCCCTCTTCAAATTTTTCTCTGACAGTTTCAATCTTAGCCTCTCCTGTCTTCTTACTTAACAAGGTTACAGATAAAGGCTTTCCTTTCTCAACCTTGATGATAATAGGATCCGCTTTACCGGACAGGTCATTTATCTTATTAAGAAATTCAAGTCTTTTACCAAAAGTATCGGTATCAACTACCAATACCACAGGGCGATTCTCATTCGCCCACTCATCTACATGAAAGACCGCTTTACAAATGGTAGAGCCCGTTGTAAACACAAAAATCGAGCTACTACCAAGAGCAATATGACAGTGCTTCTCAGTGAAGTTGAATATAATGGTTTCATAGCCTGCTGCCGCCTTAAAAATATCGGAAACCGACTTCTTAGGGATAGCAACACAAACATCTTCTATTCCTTTCGCCTCGCAATATTTCTTTGCGTTAGCCGAAAAAACAGGGCTGTTAGTAATGGCACATTTACATGCGCCACGGCCCATAGCTTTACCATCTGTTGAATAAATCTGTAAAGTTCCGGGGATGCCCTTTTTATCAGACTCCTCATATACAAATCTAAAAATTGCATTTCCCGTTCCCATTTCTGCATTAGCGTTAGGATCAGCATGAACGGCTCCGATTCGTAATGCATCAAATAATGCGTTTACCTTAACCTGTGCCTGCACGATAATCTCATCGTTTTTAACAGGGATTGCAGCAGGAACAGCCTCGCTAGGAATAATCTCTAACGTAGCCTTGGCCACTTTATCAATTCCAACATGGCACACCTTATCATCGCTCTCAATGAAAATCCTTCCATTATCAGAAAGAAGGGAACCTACGATTGTAAAGAACTCCTTAGCCTTAAATGCAAGCGTCATATACTGACCTTCCACTCCCTTTGCATCAGCAGGGGCCTTGTGCTCTATGGCGCTGGATGCCTGGTTTGAACCACCGAGCACCGTGATTGTAGATAACATAGAATCATCCTTAACCCTTACGCCAATATTCATAAGCACAACAGCCTTATCAGATGATGCAAGGCTAACAGTATCAACAGCACTTTTTAAAACTTCACTTTCAATATAGATCTTCTTCATTTTTTAATTCCTCCGTTTTTTTAATTATGAGTAAGGTACAAAATTTCGTTTGTACTGCCCTTAAGCGCAGTATAGTTTAAGAAAATCAAGCTGACCCTCGACGGTCTTTTTGTTTTTCTTCGTCTTAGAGGGCTTCGTATCAGGTTTAGTATCATTAAGTGATACAATCTCGATATCTCCGAATAAATCAAAAAGGGAAAGCCCGGCAAATACACCGCTCTCTCCTTCTTTACTTATATCGGATTCCTCCATATCCTCGATATTAAGTTTTTCTTCGGGTTCTTCAGCTGTAGTTTCACTATTAAATATAGAAGAAACTTTGTTGGCATCTTCTTCAAGAAGGCTGAACAAGTCAAATCCTTTCTCTTCCGATGTTTCATCAACATTTTCATCGTATCCCATAACTTCGTAATATGTCTTTGCTCTTTCTTCTGCCTCATATGCTGAATCTTCTTCAGATTCTTCATTGTTAGCCTGGTTAATAGCATCAAACATATTTTCAAGGGATTTACGGTCTGAATTATCACCCTTTGATAACTTCTCAGCAAGCTTAAGTCTAGGGTCAACACCCTGTGCCATAGCGGCTAATCCTTCTGCTGAGAACTTACCCTGGATAGCAGACGCCGCAACCTCTTTCTCAGCCATAATCTCAATGGCTGCTGCCTGTAAAGTTCCTTCATAGGCAAGGTAATAGGTTCTGCAATCCTTTGTCTGATTAAGCCTGTAGTGGCGTCTTGATGCCTGCCATATAACCGCCAGCTCATAATTAATCTGGTAGAATATCAATGTAGGATAGTTATATGCCTTTCCATTAAAGTTAAAGCAGAAATCAAGTCCCGTTTCTACGCATTTGGGATTACAGATAAATACTTTCATCCCTTCAGATGCTTTTTGCTTAATCCATCTTTCTCTCTTTGTAGGCTCCGGAGAGTTAGAGTTAAGTATCTGAACTCTGCCTGTAAGGTTACAGTTCTTCTCAATAACATCCTTAAGTCTCCCCGTTACATTTGTGGAACCTTCTCCCGTATAGCAGCAATAAACAAAGCAGTTTCTTTCTTCGGAGATTTCCTTGTTAACTAATTCAACAAGCTTCTCTTCCTTCGGAAGAAGAACTTCGGGATTGCTGTACTCTTCAAGATTTTCCACATGGCCGACAATACTATCTTCATACAGTGTCGATAGTATATCGCTTCTCCCATATGGCTTGTCGGGGTAAGAAAGTCCAAACTGCAGGATATTTGATAAAACGGCCCTGCCTTCCGGTCCTCTCATAGCATCCTTTAATTCATCAATCGTTTGGTTGTAATACGAATCGACTGCTTTAGGGAGCTTAACAAGTTCCACCTCTTCCTTTAAGGAAGGGATATACTTTGAAAGGTCTGAAAGGTCAAGAAATACTGCTTTATCAAGTAAAAAGTCCACAAATAATAATGGGCTTATGCCGGGCTTAACTCTGGGGGACTGCAACACACGACCACGTGAGCAGGCGTTGTAAGTTCCGCCATCATCTTTGATTTCATAAACGGTTTCAAGAGTTCCGTATTTTTTTACAAATTCCGTAACATCTTCATAGCCATAACCCATCTTTCTCATACGTCTTGGATCCAGCATATACAATAAGTAGAAAAATGAGTCAGCCTTACCGTTTGATATTGTTCCGGTTAAGCACAAAGTAAAGTCTGAAGCACCCATAAGTGCGTGAGCTGCGTTTGACTGAGCCGTACCGCCGTTTTCGTATTTGTGACATTCGTCCAAGATACAAAAATCAAAGAAGCCTTTAAGTCTCTTCTTTATAAAGGCAGCAGGCGCAACCTTCCTGGGCCCATACTCTCTTTTTGATACTTCAAAGTCTCCAGAAAGTTTGCCATCAATAAGTTCATATTTAATCTTATTTTCCTTAAGGTATCCAAGCTCATGTCCGCGAAGCACAAAGGCAGTCTTTTTTGACTTCTTTGCTACGTTTTTCCAATGAGTAATCTTGTACCAGGGGCTTTTTCTTTCGGTTACATGTCGGCTGTACTCGCCGCCCATGTCAATAGGCTTTGCATCAGCTCCCCAAAGGGGGGCTCCGCAGTGATAGCAAGTTGAGTTCGATGTGTTCTTATTGGCAAAGTCTGAAGGTTTAAGTGTAAGAGACTGATAATCGGCTGATGACTTTCCTATATCTGATGAATACTTCAAAAGTATCTCACCACAACAAGGACACACCATTCCGTAGTAGGAACCCCAAAAATCAAGAGTAACCTTGGTAAAGTGTTTACCTCCGCAGTCGGGACAAACCGAGTCTTTACCGACTCCCCTTTTAGGTATCATCTTCTTAACTTCAGCACAATCCTTACAATACATAACAGAAACAGGTTTCTTTGCCGTTACGGACGGAATCGGTGAATACTGATAAGAGAGCTTACATGTATCCTTTGATATAAGGTACCACTCTCTTCCGGTTCTCTTGATTCCTCCGTCTTTAATAGCAGACAGTTTTGAAAGATCGTCAAGTATTGTTACTTTGGCATTGGGAATCTCATTTAAGATTTCCTCTTTCCATTTCTCTACCAAGTGGCTTGGTGCCATCATGATATTGCGATACTTAACTTCATCCTTAAGATATAAGTCACGAAGACTTTTACCTGGGTTCTTTCTTAACCATTCAGCATTAAAGTACGCATCAACTGTTCCTGCGCCTTGTAAGGTCTTACCACATCCCATGCCTTCAACCATAAGGCCGTATTTAGAACCGCTTTTCTTTAAAGCCATCATTCCGTTTATGCAGGCTGCCTGCTGGGGGAATAATCTCTTATGTTTAAAAGCGACACTATCTACTACTCCCTTTAAGGGTGATAAAGGTTCTATCTCCTCTTCAAGGTTCTTTACCATGCTTGCTCCATAATTTTGTATATAGGAGTCAAAATCGGTAAAGTCTAAGGGTTTAGGGTGTGAATCGGTAATCTTTATGCGACCTGCCTTAAGGCCAGCCGAAACAACATCTTTAATCGACCCGTTCGTGACGTACTCGGCATCAATAACAACTATCTCGTCAAGCTTCACCTGCTTACCATGGATAGGAAGGGTTCTGTCGTAATCACTCCAATCTCTGGCTCTTCTGCCGGAGTAGATGTTTATAAGGCTGTTATCCTCATAATAATCGTACAAATATCCCTGCCATTCCTCTAAAAGAGGAATCTTCCCCGCCTTCATCATAAACTGAAAAAAGTCCGCTTTCGCGAACTCTTCTGTAGTAATGATGTAGCGCTTTCCTATCTCCTTTGAAATGGTTAAGCCGTACACGAATCGGTCTCTGCCCATCTTTACGGGCTTATAGACGGTTTTATAATCATGGTTTATGGTTTTCCAATGTTTTCCATAGCCAAACTTAATATTCTTCCGTCCAAAAGTACAGGCAATAGATTTTACTTTAGCTTTTGCCCTATCGAAATATCCTGCTATGAGGATATCATCGCTGTTACCGTCGGCAATATAAAAATCGCCCGTAACTTTCACCCCGTCAGCTTCATAGCTTCTTGAGTAAATCCTTTGACCTTCTTTCATTGGCCATTCCTCCTGTTCCTAGTTAACCAAGTTCCGTGATCCTGCCGGACTGCTCCACAATGGTCATTGTGACTTTCGTTCGGCTCGTCACTGTTTCTGTGGCGTTACCAGTTTCGTCCTCTCTGATATCAGATTCTTCGATAACTTCCGCAACACCCCTCTGAAGATGTATGTCGTTCTTTTCCTCACTTCCGCTTTTACCCTGGCCACAGCCGGACGTACACAAAAGATACAGGGAGTCTTTCTTAAGAGGTATCGGCGGTTTCCCGATATCTCCCACCTTGTAGACTTCTTGTGTCAAGTTTTTGTTAACAATCTTATTCAAATCATCAAAAAACTCGTCACTTCCCCAATCTGTTAGACGCATGAAAGCTTCGTTGGTATCAAATACCTTACTGCAAAACAGTGTTACCTTTTCAGCGCTTGAAGGCATTACTTCAAACCCTTCATCGGCATCGCTGTCAAGAGTCGGTATGTTATCAAGTTCGTAACGCAGTATGTTTTCATCAACTTCCGGTTTAATAACCGAACGTCCATCCACTTTACGGGCTAAAATACCTACCTGATGGTATTTTTGATACTCGCTCTCTCTAAACTTATATACAGCTAAAATGTCGTAATGACACATCATAAACCGCATAGAAGAGAACTCAGTAAAAGAACGGTATGGAATAACCCACACCAGGATCCCGTCTTTAGATAAGTAATTGGTTACTTTTTCCAAAAACTGTCTCTCAACCCTCTCTTTTCCGTCTTCATTAAGGTCATCCTCCATATAAGGCGGATTTCCAAAACAAAGGGAAAAAGCAGAGTTTTTAATACGTACACCTTCTAAAAAATCAGCTTCAAGGCATTCTGTAATCTCCGGCTTTGCCTTTGTCTCTTTGGCTGATTCGGCATTTAGCTCAACACCGAATATTTTGATATTCTCGTTGGCTCTTGCTCCCGTTAAGGCAATGACAGCCTCGCCGTCGCCAATAGATGGCTCAAGTACGCTTACTTCTTTACCTTCAGGGAACCTCAGCTTTTTACCAAGGTCGATACAATGGCTTACATCGGTGTAATAAGCGCCCATCTTAGCCGTATTGTCAACGCTCCTTGAAAAGCTCGTCTGGCTTCGTACAGTATTGTACATAGCATTTCCTCCTTCTTGTTTTTGCAATAAAAAAAACACCAAGGATAATCCCTGATGTTCGCTATTGCGGATATAAATTTGCCTCGTGTTTCTTCTATACCCGTCAAAGGAATATTGAGGAAACACCAATCGTAAAAATAATAAATACATTATTATCTTACATAACCGTAGGGTTAAAAGCAATAGAATTTTACCTATATTTTTGCATAAAAAAAAAGAAGTGGCCCGCCAAAAAGGCAAGCCACAACTCTTTAATACCTTATACCAAGGTTTCCGTGAAGATTTAGCCAATCAAGCAGGAATCTGTACCCGAGCCCATTGTATGGGATCCAGTAGCCATCTTCATCGAATCTTCCTCCACGCATGATATAATCATATTTTTTTGGCTCTGCTTCTTTAAGCCTTAAAAATCTGTCCTGGTCAACACTTGTCAACCCAAAGAGACAGTACGAGCATCCCGAGCGTTTCAAGCCCGATGTGGTTAAATCCATATCGTCAAATAGGCAACCTTCGTACAAAAATCCATCAGAATCGGTATATACTATATCCCCATACTCTTTGGCCAATTCAATGTTATTTCTCTTAATGTAAAGAAGTATGTCTTGCTCTGTCCAAAAGGATAAGGGTTGTGCAGTAGGACGCTTCTGCTCATGAGCCAGGCAGCCAAAATGCATCCATTTCTGGAGCCTGAGGGCACTTTCACAAGCTAAAGTGGCAATCATTGGCTTTCGCCCCGTCCTCTTTTCATAAGCCGCCGACGGATTTTTCTTGGATATGGAACAGCACTTATGCGAGACACGGAAGGGTGCCCCTTCATTTCCGAAAATTGGAAGTAAAAAAGCCCATTTTTCCATGTTATAAGGGCTTTTAGAACCATCGGGAGAACGTCTAAGACCACTGAACTTATCAAGATGATATGATGGCATAGGTTTTCCTTTAGCCTTGGCCCTTTGGCATTCATAAACCGCTTGCGCCACCTCTTTGGAACCAACAGGGTAGCCGTAAGTTTTTATCGTTGATACAAAGTCCAATTTAGGCCGAATAATTTCTGTGCAGTAGGAAAGAGCATGGTTTCTAACCCCCTCTCTTTCTAATCCGGTATCACAAAAAACTATAGGAACATCTGGATACATCTCTTTTGTAATATGCCTAAGACAGTCTGAGTCCTTACCACCGGAATATGCAACGTAAATTTTTGAGTCATAATATTCGTACCATTGTTGAATTCGTTGCCTAGTCATCCTGACCTTTGCATCAAGTGATAAACTTTGATATTGATACAGTTCGTATCTTTCATGTTTCATGCCAACCACTAGCCAAAATCTCTTCTGGTTCGTGGAAAGGTAATAACCGCCGTAGTCTAATCCTTGTTATTATTTAGATACGCCAAGCATAAATCATTAGACTAAGCGGCGGAGTGCCGCTTTATGATCTACCGTATCAACCGACACTCCATTACCTTTTATTAAAATTGCACTGTCAAAAGTTTTGTTATAGAGGACTGTTACCCCTACAGAGCAATTACGTGATTCACTATCCTAGTCTCAACGCAAACCTCGTCCAATTTAACGAGGATTTAGGCATTACTCCTTTCTATTACAAAATCAAAACCCGTTTTGCCTACGAACATTCTAAAGCATGCAGCCAATGCATCCTTTAAACATTTGAAATCGCCAAGCCAGTCCTCTTCCCCATGACTATCTTTAGTGACAAGTCTGCCATCATCATAGTGAACTTCAAGCTCCGCCTCTTTGTGACCATAAATGTCCTCTGTCTCGTAGGCAACATGTAACCTGCCTATTCTCATGATACCCACCCCTTTTTCTGAAGTGTATCCATGAAATCCGTAAGCCACACTGCAACCAAAGCATCTTTAAGACAAGGCCTTTCTGCATTATCCGTAGAAGCTCTCCTGCAATTATCAACGATTACACAATCTCCCAAAATTTGAATCTTGTGGCGTTTCTGTTCCTTCGACTCTACATATTCATTAAATATTTCAGAATAAGAGCCGCAAGCTGTTCCAAAGCCCGTCTGGGTATTTACAAGGATTTCTCCTGTGTCGCCCATTACAACGCCGCCAAACTCAAGTACTTCATTTGTAAGACGTTCTATGTCTCCGGTTTTGAATCTGTAATAGTGTGGTTCATCTTCAGAAAAATAGAAGAATCGTGGTTCCTCGTCATTAAGATGTGGAAACGCTCTTCTTCCATCTGCACCATACTCGGCTTCATGCTCATTAAATGCCTTTTCTGACGCTTCATTAAGTTCTCTGTTAAACACCTCTTCCCAGGCATTATCATCAAGTGAAACAAGCGAATCAAAGTAAAGGCCACCTAATGCATACTCTATCATCTCTTTCAATGAAGAATACTTCTCTGAGCATACCTCGCCGCCATCAACGTAAGTGACGATTTCAAAGTCGATAAGGTTGGCTTCTACCTGAATCTCAAATTCCCTTGATAACTCCGGGTATCCTTTCTCCTTGAAAAGCTCTTCATTATCAATGGTGGTATAAGCCAAGGATATGTGCTTAAGATCTTCAAATAAGCCACCGTGTTCAAATTCGGAATACAAGTAGTCCTCAATCAGTTTTTTTGCTTTTCGCATTTCTTCACTGTCTTCACTACCATACATTTCCGATTCCTTCTCGGGTTCTGCCAAGAAGTCTAATCTTCCCTGGCTGTTTCCCGCCAACTTTACATCTCCGGTTTCCTCGTCTAATGTAAAAAAGGCGAACTCACATCCGTCTTCTTTAAAAAAGCTCTTTTCCGAAGATATTGACTCATTATCCGTATGCTCTCTTACTTCTTTTTCTGTCGAAGTACAAGCAAATGACTCCGTGTTTCCGTTAAGATTATTAATCGAATATGAATGTTCCATCCTTCAATTCCTCCTGCTCTTCTTCAGCCTCAACCTCTAGTACATGGAGAGAATTATCCACAATACTTTGAAGGGTAGGTCCTGCTTGGTCCTCGCTATTAAAGATTTCTTCCCCGTCGCGAACAACCCAAAATATACCATTCTCAAAGCAGATAATACTTCCATCCGGAAGCTCTAGATCATCTCCATTAAATTTAACTTCTCCGTTGTCACAAGCATTTTCCTCAAGTCCACCGTATAACTCCATTCTTAAACTGAACAGATAATCTTTATCAGGATGTTTCATCAGATCATCCTCCGTCAGTTCAACTAGATTATCGTAATCGCAAGATTTGAGCAACTTTTCGTTCATCTCAGCATAGCTGTTAAAACTTTCCTCATGAACAACAACGTCGTTAAGTGTCTTAATCAGTTTTCTTTCTGTAAGATTTAGTTCGACATGAACTGCACCTGAAGGACTGTCCTGGTAGCAAGACGTACAGACCTCACTATTTGCAGCCAAAGGGATGGAACTCAAGATATCGAATTCCGCCTCATGTCCGTATGTGTGAATACAAAAACTATCAATGAGCTTTGTTGACTCAACAAAGTCTTTTGAACAACCATACCAATCGCCATATCTGTCTGCATCTTCTTTGCTGTAAGAAAGCTTGATGCTTTCTATTTCATATGGTTCAGGCATATTTTCTTCGTATACGCTCCACTCATCAAAAAGTTTCTTCGCACCCTCTAAATCGTTCGCGCAAAAAGTTACTGTTCTAATCTCTCCTTCGTTATCAAAGAAGTTAAACAAAAAAGTATAAATCATACCTCAATTCCTCCTATTCGCCTTGGCTATTGCTTTGAACACAGATTCTCTCCAATTAAAAATATCCTCCGTAACAAACTCATCGAAAGACTTGTTAAAAGGATATTTTTCACTTACTATTACTTCTGTGTTCGTTTCCTCGATAGCTTCTGCCAATTTTAAGGCAGCATCGCAGAAATCGTTAAATCTCTGCACATATTCCTTTCGAGTCATAGCTCTTCCTCCTTCTTAATATTCGCTAGGATCCAAATAAGTCACCAGACAATACTCTTCAGGTACACATTCTTCTGCGGATTTGTTTGATATAGCCCAGAAGGTATATCCGAGAAAATGAAAGACCTGTAAGTAATCCTTATTTCTTCCTTGGTATTTATCGCGAATCTTTTGTTGAGCCCATATTATTATCTGTTCAGGTGGAATATTTCCTGAAATTTCCTTGATTCTGGCAAGCACATTTTTCGTTGCTACTATTTTTATATCGAAATCATAGTCAACCTCATCACATTCTTGCTCATCCAAAGTCAACAAATCCTCAAGATTAAAATCTTTGTCATCAATTATAATTACTTCATTTTCCACATTGAACATTGCTTCTCTATCGCTCAATATTTTTTCCTCCTTATAAAAAGCAAAAGAAGGGGTGGCCTTTGCCATCCCTTCCTGTTGCCTCAGATTACGTGATTAACATACCTCTTCGTTTGCAATTGATTCAGGCCCAGCTATCCTATGAATCTGGCTGTTTCTGTACTCGTAAACACTGTCACTGAGCACTATGTCTCTGCCAAGCTGAGTTGTATTGATTTCATTTACAATCATTGCCAGAGATATCATATCAGCGTCACCGCGAGGTATTGCGATGAACTCATGTATTGAACTTGGTAACAAAACAAAATCTTTACCAACTTTCCCAGTCAAAGATTCCATAGCCTCCTTATCAAGGATACATGACGCGCCATATGTTTTATCTTTGTTAGAGATAGTATACATTGGAACATCTACCTCTCCCATCATATCTTCAAAGGCATCAGCCTGTTCTTCTGGAACCATTTTTCCAAGAACAGTATATATGTGTTCAATAACAACACCGTCCCTGTGCTGGTTCTCCAAAGCTGCTCTGTAAAGCTCATCCTCATCTATTTCCCAAGCTTTCATCATAGGTTCTTTAATGAGAATATAACCTTCTCCAAGAGATGGATCACTTACTTTGACATAATAAGATATCAAAAGATCCTCTAACTGACGAGTAGGGCATCCTTGAAGAACCTCTTTGTTCATCTGCGCATTTACAAGTTTAATGACCACTTTATCTCGGGCGTTATTGAAATCACTAAGCCAGTCAAGGTCGATACACTCCTTGGCTTCATTCTCAAGATAGATCTCCGAAACCTTTTCACTGACTTCGTCAATGGAAAATATGTCATCTTCATACAGTTCGAACAGTCTGTCAAGGTAAATAGTTGGCGAAACGTTGCAATTACTGTTGCGAATGTTCAACCCGGTTAATACAAGGCCGTTGTTCTTATTGACTTTCACGACACTAATAATCGATTCCTTGTATTCCTCGGGCAGATAATTCTTCAAACTTTTAGCAACGTTTTCCGCAAAACCATCAATATTAATCTTACACATAATCAATTCCTCCTGCCACTTTGGGCCAAATAAATTAACAATAGCTACATGCTTCTTTGCAAACACAGATTGCGTCTCCTAATTCTTTGATGCCATAGACACCGTGATTAAGAGAATTAGTTGTCGCATTATATGTCTGCCAGACTGCATAATCCCCGGTACGCTCATTCAGCGCAAGAACAACAAACAAAAATCTGTCATCCTTGTGTACCGACTTTTGAAACGCATTAACAAAGGAAAATCCGGGGACATCGGTTTTCATGGTATTAGTGATTCTTTCTTTTACTAAATCTTCCGCATCAATTAAACCACTCATAGATTTTTCTCCTTCTTAAAGCTCAGATCATGGGCATCAAATAGAATCGTTCATCACCCAACTTAGTAGCGAAGCCATAATATCTATCAAGATATAAATAAAAGAATCCCGATATAAGCTGGATGATAGTAGGGTGTTCTCTTGTAATTGCACCAACCATAAAATCAGAAAGCTCCGAAATACTATATTTCGAAGCTTCATCTCTCAGATACGGTTTGCAATTATTTCTTCCTGCATTCATAAGGTTCTCATTAGGAGCTACTATGTCTTTAGGAATATAAGGTAAGAGTTCACCTGCTTTCCTTCTTGCGCAATCAAAGCGTTCATCAGAACGTCCGCAACTACTAAAGAATATGATCCATTTTTCAGCCATGGATTTTAAAAGCGCGGATTCCGATTCCTCCAAGCCAAGTTCCTTAATAAACCCCTTAGCTCCCGAAAACTGGTTGAAATAAAGGCCAAACGCCCTTGAAAGGTTGATGCCTTCGTCCAACGTAAAGGTTCTTTTATTAAGAGCCTCCATAATGGTATTTTTAGCTTCATCCATTCTCATACGGCAATTTCCTCCAACTCTTCATCCATAACCCAACGCTTTGTTCCATCCCAAAAAAGTGCCTTTTTTAGGCCCTCTCGTCTCTGAGCTTTGCTTACGGGGCATATTCTTACCCTTTGTCCGTCACGACTCTTTCCGTTCAAGAACATCGCCTTATAGCGCATCTCAGGGAAAGTTTCGATAACAGACTCCGGAAAGATTATGTTTCCGCAGCTCTCACAAAGAACAAAATCACTTCTTTGTCCTCTGCATAGCCTTTCACCTTCTCTGTCACAATAGGTGAATGACTCATCGTTGCCGCATGTACAGCGACACGTCGCAAATCTTTTCATCTGCGATTCCTCCTTTCTTTTTTTGCAATAAAAAAGCACCAAGGATATGCCTTGATGCTTACTATTGCCAGATATGATTTTGCCTCGTGTTTCTTCTATACCCGTCAAAGGAATATTGAGGAAACACCAATCGTAAAAATAATAAATACACTATTATCTTACATAACCGTAGGGTTAAAAACAACTACTATTTTTATTTTTTTGAGATATTTGTTTTAATGCAATCCCCGTTTAGTTCGCATTACTCTCTTCTTCTGAAAACGAGAAGACATCTTCAACTAACCTACCAAACACCTTAGCAATATCCATTTCCAATTCAAGGGCTGGATTACATTTTCCATTTTCAAGGCACGCTATTGTCTCTCCTCACCCCTGCCATTTCTGCAAGTTTCTAAAACATGCACTTGCTAGTAAGTGCGTATTTGCCGCCTTTACAACCTTGAGAATCTGTAAGCTTCTCAAACATGTGAAGCAAGGTAAAGTAGAATCGTGCACTTTTACAACCTTGAGAATCTGTAAGCTTCTCAAACGTCAAATATGGTACGAGCACTTCTTACTATGTGTTACACATGGTATACTGATGCCTTTCCCATATTCATTCGCCTTTCGGCAAGGATGGTAATTCATCCTCTCTTTATCATAATCATTGTGGTGTTTTTACAAGAGATTCTTTAGGCTTCTCAAACTTAGCCCGACGGCGTATAAAAATCTAATTACTTTTACACCCTTGAGATTCTTTAAGCTTCTCAAACTGGCCCATTTGCACACTTTTACACCCTTGAGAATCTGTGAGCTTCTCAAACGTCAAATATGGTACGAGCACTTCTTACTATGTGTTACACATGGTACACTGATGCCTTTCCCATATTCATTCGCCCTTCGGCAAGGATGGTAATTCATCCTCTCTTTATCATAATGCTTCTTTTCTCATCTCTGAAGCATAAACCTTACGGTAATCTGCCATCTGATAGTCTATGTTTGTAAGTCTTTTCTTTGTAACTCCCTTGTATCCTCTCATTCTTAGTTTACAGTCAAGAATTGTTACTATCATTGCCGGCGCATTTTCACCAATCTTTTTTCCAGCTTTGCTTTTTTTCTTGTAGCGGCCATTATCGTCCTTTTCCTCTCCATCTGCAAACTTTTTTCGCATAGCCGCCGCCTGAAAAGGATAATCATTAATCACGATATCAGCGCCCATAGCCATAATCATATTAGCAAGTTTATTGGCCCTTATTTTTCTTTGCTCGGCCAGGACACGCTGTAGGTTTGCTTTCTTATCACGTGCCGTTTTATATCCATTGGAATAATTCCACACGAGTGGAATTCTCTGACCTTCTTTAATGACGCCTTTTTTAATAGTACCATCATTATTAAAATTGTCCGCATTGGTTGCTCTTCTTGAGTTATCCAGATATCTGTTAATACCCGCGACTTCTTCTTCTATTTCATTATCAAAAGTAATATCTAAAGTTGATATTTTTTCTCCGTCCGCTATAGTGATGCTTGTGGTATCAATATAGATACCTAAGGTTTTATCCCCTACAGGGTGAAGTTCTTTCCCTTCGCTATCATATTTAATAGCCGGAGCTCCGGTTACAGCAAGCTGAACGTAATATCTCCAACGTCCTTTCACCTTTTTCCTTACAATCCGGACAGTATGAATGTCTCGCTCCATCATTTCAAGCATATACAAGTCTTTTTTATCTACTTTTAAAGGCATTTTAAGGTTTTTCCCTTTTTTACTACTTACCAGGCAAAAATACCTTGCTTTACTGTCCATCTTTTTTGTTGTTTTATTATCCTCATTCACAATCCTAATAGCACTCTTGCCATCGGTTACAATAGATGAGAATGTATCAAAACGCTTGAAGTGGGCAATCTTGCCGTTTCCAAAAAGGAGTTTTTCAAATGCGCCCCACATAGGGATACCAATAGACATCTGAGCAATTTTGGTCGGTATAATAGTGTTAAAATGTTCTGCAAATCTTATAGCCTCAGAGCCAAAAGAAAACGATGAAAATCCATATTTTTGTAGGAGCTCCTTTTGAGTCTGTATAGCACATTTATACTCTTCTGACGCTTTTATTTTTTTCTTTCCTTTTTCATTCTCCACCTTGTATGCAGAATTAATTACCTCAATGGAATCCTTATATTCCTTCGAAGAGGTCATTTTTCTATATTGCTTAAGTTCATAGCCAAGCATGGCATTATAGATGCTCCTGCAAACCTCAAATCGTTTAAACAACACATCTTCTTGCCATTTTTCTGTTATTAGTGGAAATGCTATTACCGATATTTCAGACATTCAGTGAGCTCCTTTCGAATATTTCTTTAATACGTACTGGACTGACACCACCGGGTTAGCAGCTCTTTGCACCCTTGAGATTCTCCTGGTTTCTCAAACAAACATTTTAAGTTAACCTTTACACCCCTGAGATTCTGCAAGTTTCTCAAACGTCAAATATGGTACGAGCACTTCTTACTATGCACTACACATAGTACACTGATGCCTTTCCCACATTCATTTGCCTTACGGCAAGGACGGTAATTCGCCCTATATCATCTTTCTTTTAGATTAATAAATTCGAACCTGTTCAAGTTTGGTGGCATCTTTTTCAGCCCTTTCTACCTGATCAAGCGGAAATACAGGCTCACAATCATAAACCACAATTTTATCCCCTGTATCTGCATCCTCTGCAATATAGCTAAGGGGAAACGCCAGTCTCCAGTAGTCTATCAGTTTGACTTTTCTAACTCGGTGATTTTTGCGGTCTGAATATAGTACAGTGTTACCGATCTCAAATAATCTCATTTTCCTTTTCTCCTGTGGCCTATACAGCTATCTTTTCATTATCATTTTCAATATGCCTGCTGCCACTCGCCCGATTAATAGTAAGCCCATAACTTGCGTCATAGCCTATCTCTTTGACAAGCTTATTCACTTCCTCATATGTGGGCTTGTTATCAACTCTGTAGAACATAAGGACAGACTCTATAAGTTGTGCCTCATATCCTTTTTCCCTAACTATCTTTAATGCCTCTGCTTTTTCCATTACTCTATAAACGCATCCTTTACATCATCCGGTATCTTAAGCTCCCCTCGTATGGGAAATGGTACCTGTCCTGTAATAATCAGTTGCTTGATGCATAGAGTCAGAAGTTGTGACATATTAAGGCCGGTAGATTTCAATATCTCTTCTGCTTTCTTTTTCTCTTCGGCATCAATTCTAAACTGTATTCTTTCCTGCTTTGCATTAGCCATAATCAAGCCCCCTTTCTGGCAACAAATTTACCATTTTCAAGGTCGATAACAATATTCTTGACACCGCCTTCTTCATTTTCGAGAAGTAACATGGCAGCAGCAGTCTCAGCATTATCCTGGATAAACCTTCTTAAAGGTCTTGCGCCATATGCAGGCTCATACCCCTTCTCAACAACCTCCTCAAGTGCAGGCTGGGTAAATGTAAGGGTTATCCCCTGTTCCTCAAGGCGCTTGCTGATTCCTTTAACCATAAGCCCCGCAATACGTCCAATGTCGTTCTTAGTAAGAGGCTTAAACATAATAGTCTCATCTATCCTGTTTAAAAACTCCGGTCTGAAGAATCCACGAAGTTTTTCGTTAACTCCCGCTTTAGCCTCTTCAGACAAAATACCGTCCTCCCCTACACCATCAAGAATACATTCCGAACCAAGATTGGATGTCATGATAAGAATAGTATTTTTAAAATCGACTACATGCCCTTTGGAATCTGTAAGTCTACCATCATCAAATATCTGGAGCAAAAGATTGAACACATCGGGATGTGCTTTCTCAACTTCATCGAACAATACAACCGAGTAAGGCTTCCTTCTCACAGGCTCTGTTAATCTGCCACCATCCTCACTGTCGGCATAACCTTTAGGGGAACCTATAAGGTTATTGATAGACTCCTTATTCATAAATTCTGACATATCAAGGCGAACTATGTTATCCTCGTTGTCGAACATACACTCTGCAAGGGCTTTCGATAACTCAGTCTTACCTACTCCCGTAGGCCCTAAAAAGAGGAATGAACCAATAGGACGTTTAGGATCCTTGATGCCGGCTCTGCTTCTAATAATAGCCTTGCTTACCTTTTCAACAGCTTCATCCTGTCCAATCACTCTCTTATGTAAGATATCGCCAAGGTGTAAGGTCTTCTCTCTTTCTGTTTGGGTAATCTTATTAAGAGGTATGCCAGTCTGTCTTGAAATAACAATGGCAACCTCTGTATCAGTAACTTTCTCGTGGAGAATACTGTTTTTTCTCGTGGTTTCTTCAAGGTCGTTGAGTTTTTCCTCTAATCTGGGGAGAACTTCATACTTAATTCTTGAAGCTTCATCTACATCCTGTCTTTCAAAGGCTGATGTAAGATGGGAATTGTAGTACTCTATCTGAGCCTTAAGCTTCGAAACCTCATCAACTGATGTCTTCTCGTCTTCCCAGCGTTTCTTACCTTCCTCGTATTTTTGCCTTAAAGTAGCAATATCTTTCTCTACTTCTCTTATTCGTTCTTCGCTCCTGCGATCTTTCTCTTTTTTAAGAGCCGTAACCTCCATGTTAAGCTGCATAATCCTTCTTGATAACTCATCAAGTTCCGAAGGCATGGATCCAAGCTCCGTCTTAATCATGGCACAAGCCGTATCAATAAGGTCGATTGCTTTATCGGGCAATCTTCTATCGGTTATATACCTGCTTGATAAACTTACTGCACTTGTAAGTGCGCTATCCATAATCTTGACGCCATGGAATACTTCAAACTTCTCTTTAAGACCACGAAGAATGGATACCGCATCCTCTTTTGTTGGTTCATCAACATGAATTTTCTGGAATCGTCTAGTCAACGCCGGATCCTGTTCTATGAACTTCCTATATTCATCCAGGGTGGTTGCTCCAATACAATGTAACTGGCCTCTGGCAAGAGCAGGTTTAAGCATATCCGCTGCACCCGAATCGTTACCCATATATTTACCTGCACCCATGATAGTATGTATCTCGTCGATAAAAAGAATAACCTGACCATCAGAATCAACAACCTCTTTAATAAGGCTATTCATTCTTTCGTCAAACATACCAACCAATACGGTACCTGCCTTCATTGCAGTCATATCAACAGACCACACCTGCTTATCTTTCAAGGAATCAGGTACGTCACCTCTTGCTATACGCTGTGCAAGGCCTTCGACAATAGCAGTCTTACCTACACCCGCTTCACCTATAAGTATAGGGTTATTCTTTGATTTCCTTGAAAGGATTTCTATAGCTTCTCTAACCTCATTATCTCTTCCAATAACAGGGTCCTTCTGCTTGTTTCTTGCTTCTTCCACAAGATCTATGCAGTATTTATTAACCTTCCTGGGTGGTCTTTTTATTGTGGCATTATTCTTCGCATCTTCCTCGGTAATAGCAACACCATCACCTCTTTCGTAACCGCTCTGGTTCATGGTAGGAATTGCATTTATTATTCTTGCGAGATTAATGTTAAAGACCTCACAGATAAACTCCATGGTTTTATCCGGCACTCTTGCTATGGCTTTTAAGACATACTCAGAATCAAGTTTGTCTCTTCGCCCGTCATTATTTGCATACTCTTCATATGCGCGTTGAAGCATATCAAGGTATGCTCTTGAGGGTTCCGCTGATTCTCCACGGTTTTTCTTTAATGGGGAGTCGCTTTGAAGGGCAAGAACACCTTTTTTAGTTGTCTCCATTAATTTCTTTTGATTAATTCCCATGTATATGAGAATGTTCCTGGCAGCAGTATCGTTTGAAATAAGACAATAGAAAAGATGTATAGGCTCTACCTCTTTAACCTGCGTCTTTACTGCCAAGAGCTCACTCTTGTCAATCAACTCTTTGAGTTCTTCAGAATACAGTTCGTAACCCCTGCCTTCTATAAACATATCCCTTCCTCCTTGGAACGTAAAACTAAAATAAAACGCTCACTAATATAACGTTTTTTATACTCACAGCTCCCACTGGATATGAACCAGTGAAACAGCGTCCACGGCCATGACATTATCAATCTCTTTTATCTCTTAGAAATCCCATAATTACCCAAGTCCCGATGAGTATTACAATAATAATTCCTAATAATATGACCCCCGTATAGACGAAATCATATTCACTTCTAGTAATATACCATTTACCAAATAAAATAATCTCTTCCACGTTATCACTATCCCCTGTAAGCGTTTGTACTATGTACAAAATATGCCTTCTTACCCTATTCATATCACAAACGCTTGTTCATGTCAATAAAAATGTGAGCACATTATGTTTAAATAAGACATATTGTACTCACACTCTTTCACAAAAAAATACATTACTCCTAAGCAAAGGCTCTCTCACTTGTTTTCGTGTCAGAATAGCAGACCTGCTGCCTTGCTTCAAAATCATTTAAAAAGGGCGTATAAAAGTTCTTATATTCCATACTCATTGAAGGAAGCGCTTTTCTGATAAAGTAAGCAAAACCATCCATAAATTTATTCCACCCAGTATCCTTTCCACCCCCATTAGCTTCAATAAATATAGATATGTCACTATCACCAAGATTAAGCTTTACTGCCCCATCCTTAGCCATTCGTCCTATGAGTTGGGACAAGATAAATATATTCCCATCCCCAATCATAAGAGCCTCTAAATCTCTCTCCTTATCAGGAAATAATCTTCCATATGTTCTTGCTTTCTTTACACTATACATTCACTTTCTCCGTCGGGCCTTTCTCAACAAATGTTGAGCCGCCGTTTATATTAATGTCTTTAAATACAAAGTTTCCTTCCGATACATTATATCTGGAATCTGTTAGTTCCTTGATTTCCACTACCCTTAAATCTTTCATAAAAACCACTGTTGAGATTTTTGATGCGAGGAGCTGGCAGACATTGTCTCTTATTAATGTTGGCTCTGCACTAACAATATAGTTTGCAATACTGTTCATGGCTTCTTCACACGACGAAGCTCTAACATTAGTCCAGATAGTAAAGCCTGCATTACATGCATTAAATAAAGATAATGCTTCATTTCCTCTTACATCTGATAAGATGTAATAATCAACATCTCTATATAAAGCCTCATTTGCGATAGTTTCGAGGCTCCTAGCTGGTCTTGTTACTGTTCCGTCGTCTTCCTTTATTTCTCCAACAGGAAATCTAATTATAACCTCAGGGTGATTGTTATTGGTAAGCTCATCCTTATGTTCAAGAACTATACCGTTCTTGTCTCTTGGAATATACTCAATCATCGCATTGAGCAGAGTAGATGCTCCGCATCCGGAAGGACCACAAAGGACTATTCCTCTTCCACCCCTTATAGAGTTAATGATGGCGGCAGCAGATCTAGTGCTTAACTTTTCGCCAATCATTCCCTTAATCCTTAGTTTCTTCTGCGAATACTTCTTGACTATCAGCTCCGGCACACCATTATTAGTAGTTACCCCATCAATAACCGAAACTTGCAATATGTTTTCTTTAGAAAAATCTCTGTCAGTATACGTCTTTGTCATACCTTCAGATATTCTCTTTTTTATATTTCTAAGCTCAATGTTTCTCACAAATCTCAAATAATGGTCTCTTGATAAAAATGTTAGGGCTGTCGAATTTCTTCCCTTCTTTGTCTTAACCCTAATTTTGTCATAATCTATAACATGGATTTCAATAACATCATCAAGGTTGATTAGAGGCGTTAAAACATCATATCCCCACGCATAGTTAATCAAGAGCTCGAAGCATTCCTGTTTGTTTTCCTTTGAAGTTTCATAGTTTTCAATGAAATCATAGGCATCATTAATAAATTCATCCCTCTGGGAAGTCATAAGCGCCTTCTTTAGCCATGCTTCCTTAAGGTTTGCATAGTTATCCATACATTCCATAAACATATCTATTGCCGTTCCGCTTTCTGCAACAGGTGAAATGTTTTCTTCTGCCTCAGCACTTTTTTCGTCGATATACTTGTTCAAGAACACTTCATCATCGAGATGTTTTAATACACGTTCATTCTTGCTCTTCTTATTTTCGATAATATAGTTTTGGATCCGGGCATTTTCTTGCTCATCTTTTTTGAAGAAATAGATTTCCTCAGCATTTTCGGAAGTATCAGCGATTTCGTTATTAGAGTTCTGCTTCTGTGTTTCCTGTCTGCCTACATCACCATCACTTTCCAGGTTTAAAAACTCTGTAGTGAACATTTCTTCAACATATCCGTTATTATCGGGCTTCATTAAGGCATCAGTCATATCTATGCCTGCTGCCACTTCGTTATCAACAGTCAAACCATGAACGGGGGTCTCATTCTCCTTTGTATCTTCTATAGATTCGCTGGCTGCCAGTATCTTTTCATGCTTTTTAGCATCTTGCTTTTCTTCGTTGGCTTCCTCGTTCTTCTTATCTTCAGATACAACCTCTGATACAACTACTTTTTTAGTCTCTTCTTTTACGCTCTCATCAACTTCTTCTTTTGTCTGCTTATCCTCATACTCATCCACTTTGTAGTATGAATAAGCCTCTTCCTTTGTTCTGCTCCTTTCCATAAGGGTAAACATGACCGGTGTGCAGAAGTCTTTCATGAAAAGTCCGTCGTAATATCCTTTTTCATATAATCCGCTTGGCTTGCTCCCACCAATCCTATCATCTGACATAACAAGGATGACTCTTGCATCAGGATTAAGCTTCTTCCAGTTCTTGATCGCACCAAAGCTCATAGGTGTCTCTTCTATCTTTTCAAGAATAAAGCCTACACTGTAAAGACCTGTATAGAGGCAATCATCAAACTCTTTTTTTGAAAATACACAACTTATAGTTATACCATCAAGAGACATATATTGTGACGCCACTTCTTCTATCCGTGTGCTGGCTTTTCTTCCTGCTTCATTATCTTTTAAGCATATAACTACGTTTTTTTGTTCCATCATTTCTCCTTTAAAAATAGCTCAAAGAGTTTAAGCATATCCCATGAGTCCTCTTTGAAAATACGTAATTCTCTTACAAGTTTGGAAGTAATGGCTTATTCGTCATTCCTTTTTTCAAAAGAGAGTCTGACAACACCCCTGCCATCTCTTAACCTTCTTCATATTTCCTCGGGCATAATTTCATCAAAGCCCTTGCTTACTTTAGTGTCATATACTGTCGGGTTAGCAGCAACCACATTTTTTTAAAAAAAAAGACTGACAGGATATCCTATCAGTCTTTTGGCCTTTTATCACTATTTAGTTAAAAGGCAGCTCCTCATCAATACCATCAGGAATATTCATGAACCCATCTCCTGCACCCGAAGGTTCCGTAGCAGGGTTCTGACTTGAAGATGTGTGTGAGTCTTGAGCGTTCTTACTTTCCGCGAACTCCATTTCATCAACCATCACACGGACAGAGTAAACTGTCTGGCCGTCCTTGTTGGTGTAATTGTCGTTCTGGATACGACCGGAAACAAGCATTTTAGTTCCCTTTCGCAGATACTTCTCGACGAACTCGGCCTGCTTACCAAAAGCAGTACAGTTAAAGAAGTCTGCATCAGGCTCACCATCACGCTTAAATCGTCTGTCAACAGCTATTGAGAAACGAGCTACTGCTGTGCCGTTCTCATTCTGTGCGTACCTGACTTCCGGATCTCTAGTTAAACGCCCCATGAGTATGACTTTATTCATATCTCCTCTTTCAAAGAATTCTCTTTGTTCCTCCTTCCTTTAAACATCTAAGTGATGCTTCTAAAACAACATCGTAAAAAATATAACTACACTTATACGTTAAAATAGTATTGGTTCAAAGTCAATTTAACATGGATAATTCAATAAAAGTTCATAATTTTCTATAATTGGACCGGTTAAAAAGATAAAAGAAAAGAGTGTGCATAAAACACACTCTAATCCTCGTATTCTCTACTTCATGCTTAGAAGTTCCTTCTCAAGCTCTTCGTAATCGTACTGCCTTTGCTCGTAATTATGGAAATTGTTCTTAGGCTTTTGTCCTGTTTTCTTTTTGGGTTTTTCTGTACCCTTTACTTCTTCCTCGCCTTCTTCTTCCACTCCGTACCCTGCATAGTTTTCCTTAATGGCTTTTATTATGTAGCCTATATGGTTACCTTCTTCTCCTTTTTTTATATTGCAGACATACTTATAATTTGCCTTGATGAGTTCTATATCTCCAAGCTTTGAAATTTTTATAATATCCGACGGTGATAGTACAATACGCTTGCTCTTTGGTATAGAATAAATAAACTCTGTCAGCTCTGTAGACTTATCCTCGGCAGCAGGCTTCCTTGTTCTAACCTTTTTCTCTGGTATTTCAAGAATATCACTGATATTCATCTGAACTCCGATTCCTCGCTGCTTTGTTCTATAACCTTCAATGGTATATATATCAAACTTAACAGCCACTATTTCTTTATTGTATGAGATAGGGTGGAACTCAAACATAAAGTCTGCCCTGCCCTTATTCTCATTTATTCCATCTACAAAGAACTTCTGGATGGGCGCAAGAATTCTCTTTCTAAAGTCTCCCCATACGTCATACTGAAGGTAAAGCCTTGAAACAAGGTTCCTCCTTTTTTCATACCACTCCTTCTTTTCTTTATCCGTTTTAAAATTTGCAGGTTTCGCTTTATCATAGTCCTCTATTGCTTTTTTTACAGGTTCATCAAGCTTTCGAAGCGCATTTTTCCTCTCGATTGCAACCGTCGGATATTTAAGATATTCTTTATATCTAACATCCGTCATTATCGTCCTCACCTCTTTTATGTCAGTTCTTATAAATCCAAGCTGACCCCTAAGATCCTCGTAATTAATAATGACCTCTGTCCTTTTATCCGGCGAATTCTGAGCCTGATATAAATACGTATGAAGTACAGAGTGCAACGCTACAGCACTTCCTGCCACGCCTCCCCTGTTCCACATCTCCTTAATGATAAGATAGGGAACAACGTCAAAATTGCCACCCACTTGAGCAAACAATAAGTGGCTTATTGGCGCTGAAAAATGAATCATTGTATATCCCTTATTCGGTTTATTATACGTTATATGCTGATACAATACCTTGTAATCAAGGCTCTCTTCTTCTTCATCTTCTATAAGAACACCAAGCCCTTTACTATTTATTCCATTTACTGCTTCTCTGACAGCTTCATAAAGGTATTTATGTTTACTGTCTGCCTCATACCCCATCATTCTTCCTAAATCTTTGTTTGGAATCAAAATCTTAACACCCTTGTCAAGTTCATCATCCGTAAATCTTTTTTCCTTATGCTGTGCCGTTGCAAACACAAATGAAGATAGAATGAGTTTTCTTTCAACGACACTAGCATCCGCAATGGCTCTTGCTAAATTGTTGCTCACCTCATACTTCATCTTATTTGGATCATAGAAATCAATTTCGGTAAATACCGCCTGCCTGGCAGACAATATTTCCTCCATTACAACTTGTTTTTTTTCATTAACCGATTTCTTTGCCATTTTTATCTCCCAAGGTACGGTTTATGTCTACTTAAGTAAGGGAAGCATCCCCGATTAGTACGGTTTGTGTCCCGGTTAGTAAGGATTGTGTCCTTATTCGGTAAGGATTATGTCCTTTAGTGGTAAGATTAGTGTCCTCTATTAGTAAGGTTAATGTCCTTTTTTTTATGAAAAATTGCCGAGAACTCGGCCTTTTGGGGGCTCTAATATAATTATAAAATAAAATTATTACTAATATAAAAAATATTTTTATATGTTTCGTAGCATTTTAATCTCATAATGTTTTATCTATGAGATTATAAGGACAAAACCCTTACCACAATAATACTTTATAGTACGGATTTTGTCCACCATAGTATGCTATTTTGTTATACTTGAAGTTCTTGAAACTTTGAATTTAAGGTGTTCTAGAAAGATAGTTTTCTGCTGGTAGACTACGTTTCAATGCTATCTATTTATTCTGTTCAGATGTTAATGATCACATAATTAAAAAAATAAGGACATAAACCTTACTTTTGGGTAAGATTTATGTCCCATCTCTATTGCAGATTGCGTATTTAAGCAGAACAAAAAACAACCTGTTCAGTAAGGTTTATGTCCTTTTAGAGCAAATCTATATGTATGATGTAATCCTTGCATTTGGTACGGTTTGTGTCCCGGAATATACTTATATAATAACAAAGCTTAGTTTTATGAATAGCTGCAATGTAGCATAAATAGAAGGATTCAGCCTCTTTTTTTAGTAAGGTTTATGTCCTTTTAGGTAAACTTAATAGAAGGACAGAATCCTTACCTTTTAGTAAGGTTTGTGTCCCAATGCGCGACTATACGGCAGAGTCGCTTTTCTATTTTTGCTGAAATATGGCATAAACAGAAGAATTAAGGCATCTGTTTATTAGTAAGGTTTATGTCCTTTTGGGTAAACTTAATAGAAGGACAGAATCCTTACCTTTTTAGTAAGGTTTGTGTCTCTTTACGGGTTTCACATAAACCTTCTTTGTGTCAAACAGGGCTGTAATTGACTTATATAAGACATTTCAATAATAAAAGCTACCTATACAATCAAGAGTAAGGTTTATGTCCTTTTTAGGCTAACTTTAACTAGAGGACAAAATCCTTACTGCGTCTGAAAGGTTCAAGTCCCTGGTAAAATAGCGGATTTTCTTTATGTCGAACATCTAAAGAGGAAAAGCATATACTTACTGCGTTGGTAAGGTTTATGTCCCCTAGTGTTCTCTATTGTCTTTTTGATTTTCGCTGACACATCCGGATTTGACCTTGCTTGTTTGCGGGACAAGTTGGCCAAATCCATGATATGTCGATTAGTTGCAAATATAAATACTTGGTCTTACGCCTTGAATAAGAACATCATCAAGGCCTTTGCCAAATGCTGCATTCCATTCGCCTATAGCAATATTCATGTTCCTATTTTTGAACTCTTCTATTGCTTTCTTCTCAGCATTAAGAACGTATGCGTTGACGCTCTTATCTGCATCATAGGCTATGATACATAGCTTACATCCCCTTGCTATTAAATAGTCCATGATAGGCATACACCCATCCTGGCCTTCAAACAGCTTCATGAAAGTTCCGGTTCCCGGAAGCGATACAACAGGGAACCCTAATAGGGCGTTTGCAACCAATCCTTTCTTTTCTCCTTCTGTAATATATACAGTCGAGAAAATGTCTGAGTCCTTTGCGTACAATGACGCTCTGGAACCCGACTTTGTGCCGTTTGTATAGAAGTTAATTCCCTTATCTTTTTCATAGACGCTTGACAGGTTTTTATACTTTCCTGCCGGCTTGCCCTTTGGCTCCGTGTCTATGAAAACAGGTTTCTTACCTGGGGCATAGAAAAGCCAAGTGTGTCTTTCCTGTTTATCGTAGGTGTGCTTAAATACACCTTCTTCCCCTTGGTAAAAGCCTTTAATATCAGGGTACTTCTCTCTAATCCTTATTCGGATTAGATTTCCCTCGGTATCAAATATTGGAAAGCCGACACCGCACTTTCCAGCTACAGTCCAGTTACCTGAACTATTTTGATAAAAACCGGGGATTCCCCGAAGGTCTCCGACTCTTTTGGCGAGAATCGAAGCAACTTGAAGGCGTTTTAATTTTCCTTCTTTTGTTTCTTCGGGTAGAGAAATGAGTGGATATTCAGATAAGATTTTATCTGCCAAACCTTTTGAAGTTGGCCTCTCCCACTCTTTTCTCAATAAGAAAACGTCTTCATTTGTTACTCTGAGAATTTTGGCGAATTCTCTGTATACTTCATTTAGACGTTTTCTGTCGGCAATACTGCATTCATCCTTGAGAAGCTCTGGTTCTTTTGGTGCAATATTTACCTTTTTAGGGATTGTTCCCCTAAGTCTTTGGTCTTTGAACGCTTTGCGAGAACGTTCATATTCCTCAGACTCTTCATAATAGTGGTATTCGCCTATATCAGTCTCTTTTGACTTGATATGGACGAATTCACCATAACTATTATGAATTAATGGCGAATCGGAAACCCTCGCACAACAGTGCATGGTGTCACCCGATTCAAAACGTAAACGATAACACCAATCTGGTTTCCCACAGATCTG
>JAEEGL011655803.1_pt1 | contig 33435 bp, 33 predicted proteins | sample 9134231 | NCBI WGS metagenome assembly JAEEGL01 (sample SAMN16246548, study PRJNA631951) | gut metagenome | biome: gut microbiome; feature: rumen; material: fiber-attached | host: Bos | place: Iran: Karaj | collected 2018-10 | reverse complement strand
TGTCCGAGCATCTCCTTAGGGTCATACTGGCTGGCTTCCGAAAAGTTCCTCATTTTAGGTACTGGCTTTTTCTTTCCCCCCAAATTTGTTAATCAGACTGTGAATTTATTCCTTTAATTATTTATATGACTTTGCCGGAAAAAAACCACGGCAGCATACCCCCGGCAAAACAATCACCAAGCCCTACAACCGTGGGCGAGGAGACAAAACTCAGGTCTTTGGCCGGTATGCAGCAGATTCTGTCCCCGTAAATGCGGGATACCGCATGGGCAAATTCCTGCGCGCTTTTTTTCTCCGGAAGGCGTTCTGTCCTCCTGTACTCTTCCGGGCCAAAACTGTCCCCATAGATAAACCGGGTCCCGGACAGGCAAACACCGCCCCGCAGTGCCCCGGCAAATCCGGCTGCTCCCTCCCCGTAAGCCATGGCCCAGTCCGAGGAATGGACGATGAGCAGCGGAATATGCAGCTGCTCTGCCACCTGTTTCATGGCATCCGCCGCTGCTTCCGGAGACCGGATATCCAGCGGGCAGGGAAGGAGCTCCGCAAGCTCGTCCTCATTCATGCTGACTGCGTTCACATAGGGCATCAGCTGCTCAAGTACATAGAGCCGGAACTGCCTGTTGATATAACAGGCATCTTCATAAATCTTCACGGATTCCGGCTTCAGTCCCCGCAGTATTTCCCTGACGCACCCGATGCGGTCCTTCAGAATCCGTTCCTCCAGTATCTCGCAGAACGCCCCGACCAGAAAAACTTCCGCGCCCGGTACAGTTCCCAGGAAATCCACGGATATCTCCATATTCATGGAATCCGGATCATGGGAAAACATCAGCCTGTTCTCCCGCGGCGCGAGGATGACACCGTCCGTCAGCCTGATTTCCGCACCCCGCGGATAAGTCAGAATGACATGAGGATATATTGGCCGCTCATCCGTCCCGACATTGGAGAATCCGCTGACTTCTTCAGGCAGCTGTTCCCTTACGACATGGTTCCACGTACTCATGGAGAGCGATGTCTCATATCCCAGCCTGCTCAAGGCAACCGCTGCCCTCGACGCTGTTCCCCCGATTGTCTCCCTGCAGGGAAAACGGGACGCGAACTGCTTCAGGACTTCATTGCTCTCCGGCGTGAACTCTCCGCCCGTGCCTTCCCGGATATAGGCAAGCGAAACCAGCAGCAGATCCCGTTCCGAGTTTATGGGCAGATCTTTGTCCAGCTCACCGGAAGATATGCCGTAATCATGAACGAGCCTGTTTACTGTCCCCGGTTCCCAGACAAGTTCATTATCCACAGTCGTGTGAAAACCCATCGCGATCTGGTGTTTCATGTCTGCCCTCAATCCGGACGCTTACCCCCGCAGCTGCGGCACGTAATGGTCACTGTACCCGCTTCTGCCAATAACACTCTGCCTTATCCGCTGATCCGAACAGATCTATCTTCTGTGCAGCCACTGCCTGCATCGCTTCAATGCATGCAGGCTCAATCTCATTCGGCTCGCGGAGCTTTTCGTCCGTCAACACCTCGCGCATCTTCCTGTAATAGGCTGCCTTAATGTCGCTGGAGATATTGATCTTGCTGATACCGGATCTCGCGGCCTCATAGATTTCCGCATCCGGGTTGTTGGAACCTCCGTGCAGCACCAGTTTTGTATTAAGGCCGGCTTCTTTTATTGCCTGCCTGATTTCCCTTAAGAGGTCCAGCTTCAGCTCCGGCTTATACCCTTCCGGATAAAGGCCATGGCAGGTTCCGATCGCGATCGCCAGGGTATCTATGCCCGTCTCCCTGATGAACCGGACTGCTTCCTCCGGCCGGGTGTAATGGATTACCTGATCAAAGGCCTTATCCGCATCGGTTGTCCCGATATTGCCAAGCTCTCCCTCGACGGAGACATTCCGGGCAAACTCCGAAGGGACATACTGCCACTTCTCCCTGTCGGGATCATTTTCCTTCCCCGGATCGTCACCGGTCTTCTTCACATAGGTCACCGCTGCGTGAGCGGCTTCAACCACCTTGCGGCAAAGCGCGGCGTTTTCCTCAAAAGGAAGGGCGGAGCCGTCGATCATGACGGAGGTAAAACCCGCACGGATCGCGGTCATGACGTTTTCAAAGCTTGCCCCATGGTCAAGGTGGAAAACTACGGGAACCGTGGTGCGTTCGGCACGCTGGAGAAACGCAGCCATAACATCCGTTCCCATATGCTTTAATTCGTCCGGATGGATTTCAATGATCACCGGTGATTTTTTCTGTTCGCTGATATCAATGATCCCTGAGAACATTGCATAATCACTGATATTGAAGGCCGGAACGGCGAAATTGCCGGCATCCGCGGTTTCGAGCAGTTCCATCATGTTGTACAGCATATCCGCAATCCTCCTTAATGCCAGGCACCGGTACCGGTCTGGCTGCTCAGCAGTTGAAATAGCGGTCAAATTCCGGAACAGTGGGAATTCTGGAAATATCAGCGCACTCTCCCCGCTTGATCCGGATGAAGTTATGGATCAGTTCTTCCGGGAATACGCCTCCTTCGGTCAGATAAGCGTGATCTGCTTCCAGTGCGTCCAGCGCCTTGTCCAGACTGGTGGGCAGCCCTTTCAGCTTCGCCTTCTCCTCCTCGGGCAGATGATACAGGTTCACGTCGAAAGGTCCCCATCCGTTCTCGTGCGGATCGATCCTGTTTTTCACCCCGTCCAGGCCTGCCATCAGAATCGCGGCGTATGCAAAGTACGGATTGCACGTGGCGTCGGGGTTCCTCAATTCGAACCTGCGCATGTTGGGAGTTTTTGCGTAAGCCGGGATACGGATCACGGCGCTGCGGTTGGACGTCGCGTAACCGACGGTCACCGGAGCCTCAAAACCGGGGATCAGTCTCTTGAAGGAGTTGGTGCTCGGATTGGTGAGCGCACAGAGGGAATCGATGTGCTTCAGCAGTCCGCCCATGAAATAATGGGCGGTCGCGCTCAGGTGGGAGTACCCGTTGTCATCGGAAAAAACCGGCTGGCCGTCTTTCATCAGCAGCATGTGCACATGCATTCCGCTTCCTGCCTCACCGTAAACGGGCTTCGGCATAAAGGTCGCGCACATGCCGTATTCCCGGGCAGTATTTTTGATGATGTACTTAATCAAAACTGTTGCGTCCGCCATCTTCACCACGTCCCCGAGGAGCGGCTCGATCTCGAACTGACCGCTGGCGCTGACTTCCGGGTGATGATACTTGACCGGGATGCCGGCTTCCTCGATCTTCAGAACCATTTCGCTGCGGCACTCATAAGAGGTATCATACGGTTTTGCGATATGATAGTTCTTCTGCAGGCGAACAATGTTGCCGTTTCCTTCCTTCTCGCTGTTCCAATGTGCCTGCTCAAAATCCACATGGGCTTCCTGCCGCTTTCCCTCCAGCTTCCATCCTGCCTCGTCAAAGAGATAAAACTCGAATTCCGGCAGGATCAGCATTTCGTCGGCGATGCCCGTGACCTTCATGTACTGCTTCGCAGCAAGCACGATGTTCCTGGGATACTGCGGCAGCGGCCTGTTGTTCGGGTAGTCGATAATCATCGCATTTCCGGTCATGGACAGCGTCGGGATCCCGCAGAACGGATCGACCATTGCCGTCGTCACATCCGGGATAAAGACCATATCACTCTTCTCCACAACCGCGTATCCGTAGTTGGACGCGTCAAAACCGACGCCGTCCGTCAGGTATTCCTCGGAAAACCTCGCGGCAGGAATTGTCACATGGCGATATGCCCCGCTGATATCCACCATCTTGAAATCGACCATCTTGATGTCTTTTTCCCGGATAAATTCCATGACTTCTTTTGCGCTGCTGAACACTACTGATCCTCCTGTTGTTTCCTGAATGATTCTTGCTTCTTATTTCCTGCGCATGCCCTCCGGAAGGCTGTCTATGATATTTCTCAAATAGGTTAACCCTGTTCTCCTGAGCTCATCCAGCCGGGCATCCGCTTCCTCCCAATATTCCCGGTCTCCTGATCCCTTAAGGCGGAACAGGCCCGGCCTGTTTTCTTCTTCCGCAAGCTCTTCTCTTATGGTCTCTATAAAAGAGAAAATGCGGCTGTTCCTGTTCTTCATTCTGACCAGGGGCATGATGTGCAGCTCTTTATGAAAAATCCGGGAGAAGACAAGCGCATGAAAGGAATTCGTGTAGACTGCAGCAGCACATGCGATATTACCCAGCCATGTTTCCGGTGTGCCGATCACCGTTTCGTCCGCTGTAGGAAACCTGTAATTTCCTGTGACGACAAGGGGGAGTCCTCTCTCTTCCGCATCCTTTCCGGCATATTCATAGAGGTCCGCGTCGAATTCCGTCATGTACAAAACGACAGTCTCTTCCGAGGGATTCATCAGGTTCTCCCATACCCTGCGCTCCGGAAGAAGCACGGGATCAGGACTGAGAACCGCTTCCCTCCCGGTCAGTTCCCGTACGATCTTTACCCCCGGCGTCTCGCGGACAGACAGCCCTGCAAATCCGGCCAGCATCTCACTGTACCAGGAAAGGCGGTTCTCCGGCAGGCGGTCCACGCCAAAACTCGCGGCATAGGAAAAGCGCTTTTCCGGCGGTGCGAAATCAAGAAACCAGAAAGGATCGGGCCCTGTGATCTCCATGTTCCACACCTGATCACTTCCGGCAATGAAAAGGTCATATCTCCGGTCCGCATCCTGCCGGTCACCCAGTTCCTCCGTCCGGAAGTGTTTTAGAGCAAAATCAGTAAACGCCTTACTGTGCTGCTGAAGGGCATCCTGTCTGTGCCGGAGCACCTCCAGCACCATCTGTCTGCGATCCGTTTCCGGGGCTTCGCCGTTTCGTTTTCCTGTGTTCCGGATAAAGGTGACGGCACAGCCCATTTCCTCCAATGCATACTTCAATCCGTACGCCTGAAGCATAGCGCCATAATTGGGATGATCATAAAACGTAATTACGCCGGCCTGCTTCATTCACGGTTCATCCTCTTCAGGTGTTCTCTCACAATGCGCATGTAATCCTGCTGCTCCTGCTCCCTTTTCACCGCACCTGTGCTTGCCGAATGAATCCGGCGTTCCAATGTCACAAGATCCGGCTCCGAATAAGGAAGGCCGCTTTCCCTGAAGCGTCCCATCCACTCAACAGTCTCTCCCGTCTTCAGTTCCTCGTTAAAGGGGCCGATTTTCTGAAACGCCTGCTTTCGGATCAGAGCGCATCCGGGAAGGCACCCGGAGTAGGCACGGGAAGAGAAGCGCTCATAACTTCTGCCGCTGCTGTCTGTTTCGGTGCGGAAGTCTCTTGCCTTCGCAAAAACGGCCATGCGGCCTTTTTCTTCCCGGATCGCCCCAAGCAGATCACGCAGTGCGGTACTGCCCGCCCTGTCATCCGCATCAAGGAAGAAAATATACTCATACTTCGCCCTTCGGAGAGCGGCATTTCTCGCGGCTGCCGAACCTCCGTGCCCCAGCTTAAGTACCTGCGCCCCGCTTTCCGCTGCGATCGCAGAGGTATTGTCCCCTGACCCGTCGTCTGCGACGATAATCTCCAAAGGCAGGCCCTGCAGCTGATCCTGCTGATTTTTTACGCTGATTATACATTCTCTTATATAGTCTTCCGCATGATAAGCCGGGATCAGGACAGAGATTCCCTCTTCCGCCCGGCTATGTTCCTGCTGCATCTGGTGATTTCTTCGGATGACCCGGAACATCTTAGCCATGGATTCCTCCGCTGTTTCGCCATGATCAGTCGTCTTCTTTAAGCACCGGCCAGCCGAACTCTTCATCGACGTCATGGATGGGATCCGCCACGATCAGGTCGGCCATGTCTGCGTGCTTTTCAACCTTGAATTCCGTGCCCTCCGCGAACCAGAATCCGCCTGTATCGAGCTCCCCGCTGAACTGTTCCCATTCCGCAATGTTCAGGACTTTTTCCTCCACCATCTGAGCGCAGAAATCCTCAATGCGTTTGAGTATATCTTCAGGACATCCGGGCACCTTTATAAGAGCCTCCGCCAGTCCGCCGGGGGTCACGCCCCTTACAAGATACCAGAATACCTTGGACGCAAGAACGTTCAGATAGTAATAATTCCCCGTCTCGGAGTCTATGATGATGGCATGATTATCCGTCACGTCGTAGAACATCCTGGGAAGATTGACAGCGTACATGTTATTTCTCCTCTCCTTGTTTTGTTTCCGAAAGAACGCCTAACAAATCCCTGAGTGCACGGCAGTTCGACTGTCGGTCCTGACTCAGAATTAGTTCATAGGACGGAAGGCCGCTCACCGCGCCGAACAGATGATGAAGGGCATCCTGGTCCCTCATCATGACAAAGCCGTTCTGGCGGGCACTGGAGATGAGCAGCTGAGTCTTGGCGGTATGATTCGGGTCTTTCCTGACCAGCGCCCCTCCTTCCGGTCCGCCGCCGGGAAGAACCCTCGGGTGAACAATGGCTTTGATATTCATCCCGTGACAAAACTGGTCTCTGTACCTAGACAGGTCAATAATATAGCGGTTCTTCCTGCCGGGGACAGTGTCCGCGATAAACGGTTTCAGCTCCGGGAGTCGCTGCAGGCTGTCCTCATTTAAGACTCCGCTGTTGTACAGCGGGTATGCCTTAGCCGTTTCCCTTTCCAGAATGAGATAGTCGTCGGCAATATAATCAAACCCGTCCAGCAGGCAGCTTAGCACCGTTGTTGACTTCCCGCACCCGCCCAGGGAGGAAATCAGTACTCCCTCGCCGTTCATCCCCACGGCGCCGCTGTGCACAAGGGCATAGCCGTGACTTACGGAAAAATTGTGGAATTCCCAGTGAAAAGGGCCGCAGTACGGATTATAACCATCAAACGGGCCGCTCATGACGGTATACTGCCGGCAGCCCGGTGCATGATAAGCAAGCAGTCTCCCCTGCCAGCCCACATATCGGATAAAACTGTCTTCTCCTTTGTATTCCCAGCAGGAGTCGCTTCCGGAGCCCCCGCTAATGTTCAGGTAGTCCCCGATCTCCCCGTGCAGCAGCGTGATAATACCGTCAGGCTCTCCGCCGCGCTCTGTGCTGATAAGGGCTAAAAAGGCCCGGTATTTCTCTTTGGTCTCTTCATCCGGAAACCGGAGCAGAAGATCATGGTGCCCAAATGCAATGCTAAAGCCCGGGAAGTTCTCCGTCTCCCTGTCCAGACGTGTGAAGAAGCTCTGTATTTCTTCCTCACTTGCCCTGATCTGCATTCTCTCTATTGTTCCATACACACCCATATCATTTCTCCCCGTTTTGCAGCAGATAACCGGACATCTTCATGATTTCCCCGACCCGGCAAGCAGATTGTACTTTTTCATAAAGATATCAAAGGGCAGGACGGATATGTCCTTCATCGCCAGTTTTCTCAGCGGATGAGGCGGCGCCGCACACTGAAGCCGCGGCTGCATCGCATTCTGCAGCGTACAGTCCTGAACAGTCCCTGCTTCGTAAAGACACCTGCAGAATTCTCTGCCCTTGTCCGTATTGGCAAGGACCAGTGATACCCCTTTGGATACGGAGAAGCGGTTTTGGTCTCCTTTTTCCGCAAAGCCGTGGAAATCACCGATCGTAATATCCGCGCTCCTGAGATATCCGGCGTAATGGCAGGCATGACATGACGGCCGCATGATCAGTCCGTTGATATAGATGCGCCAGTAGAAATTCTCCAGAAGGAATTCTCTTTTCTCGCTGCCGTCTTCCATCTGCCAGGAGACCCCATATCCCATGGGTTCTCTCTTATCCCGGAAAGTATAGTTTACCGGGGCGGATTGTTCCGGGTTCTTCAGGTAATCCCAGTTTTTCCGCCATACGAGAGGGGATCCGACGCCGTTGCAGACTATCTCTGCAAGAAGAAGATGTTTACCCGTCACCTCATTGGGAAGATCGGAAAGGCCGGCTTTCAATCCGTCAACCTGGCATGGCGTCCCGCTGAAGAGGACGTTTTCGCCCCCCTCAAGCTGCCGGCGGACCAGACGGAAACAGTCGCGAAGATCACTTTCCAGATATTTGGAATCACTGAAAACGGACAGTTCTCCGGGATCATCCACACACCGGTGAAATACTTCTCCTTTACAGAAAACCGCGCCGTAAACATGAGCCTTCTCGCGTCGTGCGAAGAAAGCTTCCGCCAGGGCTGTAAAAGCGCCTCCGGAAGCACTTCGCCGTAAAACCTCAGGACGGGAATGCTGGAAAGCATAGACCGCGGTCTGCTTATCCAGCCCTTTTTCTCTTTCCCCGGCCAGCGGGCAGACTGCCATGCACTGTCCGCACTGTGAGCACCTTGCCGAATCGATCCGGGGATAACGGAAACCTTCCTCATCAGGTACCATGTGTATGGCCGAGGCAGAACAAACAGCAGCGCAGGCACCGCAGCCGCTGCAGTTTGCTTTGTCTGTGAACAAACATATCATTCTTCTTAATCCGTTCCGGCAGGGTCAGGAAATGCCATCGCACATCTCTTTCTTTTGAGAAGTCAGTTTACTATAATGACAGAATACACCATGATTAATATAACAAATAGCAAAATCGTACACAAGTCCGGCCGCTGCTCCAGGGCACCGGCAGTGATGACTGGAGAATGCCATGGATAACAATCAAAACCGGATGAACGGACAGACACACGGCAAGATTCAGATTCTCCTTCTCGGCTGCAACTTTATGAACGACGGGAAATACGACCGCTCCGATTCCATCATCGCAGTATCGCTGGACAGGAAAAAAGGAGAAGTAAAACTTGCAAGTATCCTTAGGGACATCTATGTCGATCTTCACGAATATGGGACGGATAAAATCAACGCGGCACTTATCTGTGGCGGGCCGGAATACGCCGTGCGGATCGTCAACGAGAATTTCGGCCTGAACATCCGCTACTATGCCCTGGTGGATATGCGCGGCCTGGTCAATATTATCGATCTTATAGGGGGAATTGACATCGAAATCACGGAGATGGAGCGGATATTCCTGAACTGCTGGGTAAGAGATCTTGCCATGCAGTTAAAGGACGGCATCATTCCGCCCCCCATAGAAAAAGCCGGGCTGGTTCATATGGATGGCCGCACAGCCATGTCCCATGCACGCAACAGGGCAATCGGCGCCGACTTCGCAAGATCGGACAGGCAGAGAGCGGTGCTCAAGGCTATGGCCGGGAAAATAAAAGAAGAAACCGGTCCGATACAGCGGATAAAACTCTTCCTCCGCGGCATGAAGTATATCAAAACGAACCTCTCCCTTCCCAGGGCAGCAGCTCTTGGCCTCTGCGCACTGAAGTCCGTAAATGCGGGAATTCCGTCAATCCGCATACCCGCTGAGAATACTTACAAGGTAAGCAGGGACAAGGATTGGCACTTTGAGATCAATTTTGAAGAAAACGCAAGGGTATTGGAGCAGTTCTTTGCCGGTTAAAGCTGCGGTTCCGTTTTCTCCCTGCTCCACAGACGGCGGTTGTAGACAGAGCGAAGATAACAGGCCGCCCCTCCCAGACTGATGAGCCGGCACCTAAAGAAAAACACCGGCCAGTTCCGGGGAAGCAGGAGGTTTTTCAGCGTCATGCGCCCGACCGCCCGTTTCACCGGCTCCTCCTGCAGGAACTGAACCAGGCTGCGGCAGCGCCCGGACCAGGGAATACTTACAGCGGAATCGTAAAACTCATGTACCGCCACGATAAGAATCATTGAATAAACATAATCAGGATATGCAGCCCTGACCCCGGGAGTGCCGCGGGAAGCCTCCTGCTCCGATTTCCGGATACACTCCAGATACAAGGGAGCAATTCCCTGGGAGACGCTCCTCATCATGGACGACGGATCCTGGCTGTAGCGGTAAACGATGAGGTCGGAGATCAGCATCGTCCTGCAGCGGTTCAGCACACGGATAAGAAATTCCGAATCCTCCGAGCGTTTGAGGGATTCATCGAAAAACAGGCTGTTGGAAATAAGGAAATCCCGGCTGTACAGCTTCGCCCAGGCAGCCATGTGGAGTGTCGGGGCGGAAATCATCCAGGCCTTTGCCGGCTCCAGATCCTCACCGGAAATCGGCCTGTTCATGACCTTGAACCCGCTGTTCATACCGCGGTTCCCTTTCCGGAATCCGGAGACGAGAATATCCGGTGCGTATTTCTCCAGCAGGGAAACTGCCTTTACCATCCCGGGCTCGCATACATCATCCGCATCGACAAAGCAGATCCACTCTCCGGCCGCATTCCGCATTCCGACATTTCGTGCCTTTGCCAGACTGGTTCCCGAATGGAGAATGAGAACCTCTTCATATTTGTCCGCGAGCCCGGATGCAAGCTGCATAGTATTGTCTTCAGAGCCGTTTTCGACAATCAGGACCTCAAACGGTATGGTATTACGGAACAGATCAATAATGGAATGAACCGAGCGGACAATATAATCGGCAGCATTATGTGCCGGCACGATAAAGGATATCTTCATTCCCCTCCCCCTTCCGCTCTGGAAGTCAGGTACTCCTCAATTTTATCCATGTGGAATACAGTAATATCGTCTTCAATGATTACTTCGTCCCCCTTGAGCAGATCATATGCCACCACAGTGAATTTCTTATCATAGGCATCATCAAGCTTCTCTCCGGTATCAGGGTTATACCAGTAACCCAGATACTGTTTGCTTCTTAACCGGGCTGCGATTACAAACCGGACGTCTTCGGCATGTTCCGCCCTCCATCCGGCAGGGATGCCCCTGCCCCAGTACCCGTCAACTATTGCTTCTCCGCTGATGTCCACCCAGATTGCCTTTCCGGCGCCGTTATAGGTATCCAGCAGCGAAAGCTGATCATCCAGCAGAGGCTGCTCATAGCACTGCTTAAACTCCAGGCTCTGATATCTTTCGGTGTAGAAAGGCATCAGGCGGTTATTCTGATTCTTTCTCTCCCGCCAGACATCTCTGCCTGCGAGTTCCAGGTAACTGTACTTCTCATCCTCGAAAAGAAATGCCTCCGTTATTTCCCCATTTCTGTCGATAAACCGGAACAGAAGGCTCTTCTCCCTTACAGGGATCTTCTTTTCATTTGTAACCCTTTTCCAGTCACTGTGCCCCGAAACATAAAACAGTGTTTCATCCTGACGCCCTAAAGGGGGATTGTAGGTGTAATGCATTGCCACTTCCATACTGACAGGATCGTCTCCCATATACTCCTGTATGGTAATATCGGAAATATCCTTCTCAAGAGGCAGATCCGGCTCCTCTGAACCGCATGCGCCTAAAAGAGCACATAGAAGGAAACAGAATACCAAGGCCGGAATAAGATGCATCCGCTGTTTGCCGTATTTATGCCCGTCCGTTCTATACACTGCGTTTTCTCCCCTTCCTTCGGCATTCCGCTGCCGCAGGAAAACCAACTGTTACGAAAAGGACACTTTCCGTGAAATTGCTTTCTTGGAAAGTGTCCCTGATTTTGCAGGTATCTGCCTGATCCCGGCGGCAGCGCAGAAGACATATTCCTGGGATTAAACGCTGATTCCGCTCGTCAGTTTATTTTCTGCCTGCAGACAATGTACTGATAAGGTGCAAGGCTGTGCGCGGAGCATGAGAGCTCCTCTCCGGTAATAAGATCGGTGAACTTCCCCTCCATCTGATCCAGGCTCACATCCTGCCTGCTTCCGGAGAAATTAAAGAGACCGACCAGTTTCTCGTCACTCGTCACCCGCATAAGCGCGAGAACATGATTATTGTGGGAATCCCACGTCGTGACATATGCTCCGGCGCCGAACGAAGGCTCCTTAGCGCGGATTGTCTCGAGCTGCTTCAGGCCGTCCCAGAGCCTTTCCTGGACAGTCCCGGGAGTATTCCTCAGCGCGGCGTTATCCCACTTAAAAGCCGTGCGGTGAAGGTTCCGGCTGTCTTCCTTAAGATCCGGGTCATTGTGGTACTCATAACCGTTCAGCTGCCCGATCTCGTCGCCGCTGGAGAGCATCGGAAATCCGGACATGAACATCATCGCCGCATGCATCATAAGGTCGCGCCGGATGCCCATGGCGATCTGCTCTTCGTCCCCTTCCTGGATACCTTTCTCGATGCCGCACAGGCTGGCAGTCGTACCGCAGGTGCGGGCATCCTGGGTAACCGGATCATAGTTGTACCGCTCTCCCCTGGCAAAACTTCCGGGGAAGGAACCCTCGTAAAACTCGTAAAGATACTTCTTGTGAAGCAGAGGATCCTGGCTGATGGTCAGGCCGAACTCCTCGTTCAGACCCCAGCCGATGTCGTCATGACACCGGAGATAGTTCACAAAGTGGCAGTGCCGCGGAAGCGAGTGAAGATCGTCCAGCTGATTCTTCAGCTGCCGGATATCGCCGGAAGCAAGCGCGCTCCACTGAGTGCACATCGTGGAGGAATTATACAGCAGATGGCACTCCGGCTTCTCCGGTGTACCGAAGTACGGCGCCAGCTCCTTCGGCGCCATCACGACCTCGCCTTTAAGAATTACGCCCGGGCAGACCGTGTCCGTTACGAGACGGATGATCCGCATAATCGTATGCACCTGCGGAAGATTGCGGCAGGTGGTGCCCAGCTCCTTCCAGAGATAAGGCGTCGCATCAATGCGCATCACCTCAACGCCCAGGTTGGCGAGCTTCAGCAGGGCAGCGGTCATCTCGTTGAACACCGCCGGATTGCGGTAATTTAAGTCCCACTGGTAAGGATGGAAAGAGGAGCAGACATACTTCTTCATCTCCTCCACCCAGATAAAGCTTCCGGGTGCAGTCTCAGGGAAAACGTCCGGGACAGTTTTCTCAAACTCGCGCGGAATCTCGGGCGTGTCATAGCAGATATAGTAGTCAATGTATTCCGGATCTCCGGCCTTTGCCCGCATCGCCCACTTATGGGTACTCGCCGTGTGGTTAAGTACGAAATCCAGGCACAGGCTCATGCCCCTTCTGCGCATAGCGGCGGTGAGCTTCTCCAGGTCCTCATTGGTTCCGAACATCGGATCCACTTCCCCGAAATCTTCCACGGCATAACCGCCGTCGTTGTCCGGGTGGGGCATCTTCAGAAGAGGCATCAGGTGCAGGTAGGTGATTCCCTGCTCCGACAGGTAATCCAGCCTGTCCATCAGCCCGGGCAGACTGCCGGCGAAGAGATCAGTATACATGGTCATACCGAGCATGTCTCCGGACAGAAACCACTCGGGATCCTTCTCCCTGCGGCTGTCCAGCCGCTTCAAGGAGAGACTCCTCACGGCGTAGGCATCCGCCATGGCCTTCTCCAGTTCATCCAGTTTTGTCCGGTCATCATACAGCTCCATGTAGAGCCATTCCAGTTCGTCCCGGCGCTCATAAAGCCGTCGTTCAAAAGCGTTCATAGTACCCCTTCTGTCCAGAACAATAGCGCTGTGGTGAATTCTTCCCCTCTATTGTAAAAAGGATTATCCCCGATTTCAATAAGCGGACATTTCACATCAGATGCCATATCTCTCCGTCCGGCATCCGCATTACATCCCCCGGGAGCTTTCCGGTCACATTGCCGTCCGGATCTTTGACAATAATTTCCTCCCAATACCTGTAATCCGCACCTTCTCCCTCTTCATGCCACCTGTTAAAGAACAGTTTTCCGCCATCCCGGAGAAAAAACGAGTCATGGCTGCCCATCGGAAAACCAACCCTCTCCGGCCATACAATCTCAAATTCGCCGCTTCCCGCACACTGCCTGGAAAGTGTGAGAGGAGAGACCTGCAGCTGCAGGTTATAACAATCCTTTACGGAAGAAAGCGGCAATTCAGCATGAATATCCGCCTGAAAGTCCCTGCAGTCAAACCGGACAATTCTGATCAATCCTTCCGGGAAATTCACATCAAGAATATAGATGCTGCCGTCAGAAAAGACCGGCTTTTCACTGTAATGGCCTTCTGCCTTCGGCACAGGAAAGAAAACCCGGCCGTCAGGATAATGAACCAGACAGAGTTTTCTTCCCTTTATGATACAGCCATTCCTGAAGAGTTCTTCCGCTTCATAAAGGTCCCCATGCTCATTATCCATACCGGAATACCACTCGCCTGCGGATCCCGGAAGAGGCTCAATATATGTAATTCCGTCCGTATCTATTGTCTTCATTATCCGGTCAGTTTTTCCTGATTGTTACTGTGCAGCTAATAAAACTGTCGTAACCACACCGCCGCTTATCTGCACTTCAAAATACATGCCGGAATCCTTACGCGTTTCAAGATACTCCGCAAACTCTTCCCTGGAGATTGTTTCCGTGCCCTGTTCTCCCGCCTTCTGGTAGACTGTGTTTTCGTCAACCTTAAAAACATGTCTGAGGTCCGATGAAATGGTAATCGGATCCTGATCCCTGGAATTTCTGTAGTCCATGGAGCCGCACGCCGTAAGCTCGTCGCCCTCCAGCGAGGCCTCGTAAATAACCCGGTAAAAAACTCCGTAATCATTTGTGGTATCAATCTTGTCCCTGTCGGATGCCAGGAGAAATGAACCCATAACACCGTCTGCCGTTTCATATTCAACGGGCGCCGGCGAGCTGTCCGCTGCGGCAGTTACTGCGCCGCTTAGCTGGTCCGGCCCCTCAAGATAGTCTCTTGCATTGAAGGTTTCGCCCGTACTCTGTTCCTCGTCCATGACCCCCGGAACAAACTCGGTAACGTATGTCTCTCCGGTAACGGGATTCACATAATAGCGGGTCTGCGCTGCAGTGTAGGAGCGGTACAGCACAACAATTTCACCAGCTTCATCCTCAGATACTTCCCAGTACTCGGAATAGCCTTCCGAATTGATCTCTCCGTCAATACCTGAACCTATTGCCCTGTTATAGTTAATGACCGCGGCATACGCCTGGTCTTCCGTAATCACATCCGTACCGGTGTCCGGGGCAGTTTCCTCTTCAGGCTGCTCTTCTGTCTCCTGCTGTGACGGAATCTCGGTTACCTCAGGCTCAAAAAAAGGAGCGGGATCTGCTTCTTTTCCTTTCCCGCAGGCTGTTAATATTACGGCCGCGAATAAGACTGTCAGCGCTAGAACTACTTTCTTTTTCATAAATATCTCCAATAATTGAGAACTGCCTGATATCACCCGGCTTTATTTCCTGATAAAGCGCTCTTCTGATTCCGGAGTTTCCTCACTGATAAACCGCTCCACAGCCATATGCAGGTCATACTTATCCCGCAGCGACGCCAATGTCGCCATCATAGGAGATGCATGATGAGCATCGATCGCTGCCTGATCTCTCCAGCTGTCAATTAGCAGAATTGTCTCGGGATCATCCAAAGCAGCATAATACTCATAGCGGATATTACCCTCTTCCGCCCGAATGGCATCCACAGTACCGGAAGCGGCCATCTCATCAGCAAATGCACGAGCGGATCCGTTAGTCCCTGAATATCTGATATTCACTGTAATCATCACCAGTACCTCATAAATCTTTCATTATCACTCAGCCTCAGGCTGCAGCAACGCCATGGGCTTGGCCGGAAATCAGGAAGCAGCCGGGCGATTGTATAATACCACAAGTTCCGCACTAATGATTGCCGGTCTCTTCCGGCTTCAACGGAAATGTATTTGTAGATGTGCTGATTTACCCTATAATACTGGTAGAATCCCAGTTAAAATTCCTCTGTAACAGCATATAAGGAAGAGTGGTTGTCCCCATGAGTTTTCTCTATGAATATCGAAAGAATCAATGCATACATTTAGTCAATGCAATATCAAGAAGAGCAATTAAGAAAATGCTGATTTACCAGGATACCTGCAGAACCTGCATGAACAGACAAGCGGGAAATGATTATTTAAAGTCTGCCATCGCCAAAAACGAACCATTTGCTGCAGTCCGGTTTGGCGGAACTGAAATCAGAATGATAGCTGATGTTCTTTATGGACGCACAACGAATACAGCACATATTTCAGGATGGGCGCGTCCCAGGGTTGCAAACACCGGCTTCTTTCCCACAGAGTTCAATGAAATTGAAAAATACGCAGACTTATGCCTGGATAAAATCCGGTATGCAGACGCAATTGGTGTCTGGAACATGTTTATGGAGGATTATATTCTGCGTCAGTATGCCCCACAGATAAAAACGTTTGACATGATTTCTCTGGAATCATTCTATTTTTCCAATCCCTGGACCGCAGAGCTCGCAGGGAAAAAGGTGCTGGTAATTCATCCGTTCGCGAGGACAATAGAAGAACAATACCAAAAGCGGACAAAACTGTTTACGGACCAAAATGTACTGCCGGAGTTTAAACTTGAGACTATAAAGGCGGTACAGACAATTGCAGGAACCGACAGCGGATTTAAGTCCTGGTTTGATGCATTGGAGTGGATGTATGATCAGGCAATGGATAAGGATTTCGATATCGCATTGATCGGCTGCGGAGCCTATGGTTTTCCGCTGTCCGTAATGCTGAAACAATCCGGAAAAATGGCAGTACAGATCTGTGGACCATTACAGCTTTATTTTGGTATTAAAGGGAAACGATGGGATAAAAACCCGATATACTACAATATGTATAATCCGTATTGGGTAAGGCCATCCCTGGAAGAGACACCCCCAAATGCACTTAAAGTCGAACATGGCTGTTATTGGTAGAATAACATCAGCCCGGGCGGAGTCAGCAGACTGCCCCGCCCGGGCTGATTAGTTCTGATTTGCACACCGGCTCCTCATTCCGTGCTTCAGCCGGGCAGATTCATGTACTGATCGGGCTCTATGCTCTTGTTTTTCTCTTCCGGCCTGTGAACCGTCCCGTTATGCTTCCTGGACGCATCATTCTCCGTGATATTATTGCCTTTTTCATTCGGAACCACTTTCTGAATCAGGTCGTCCAGATCTAATTCATTTACGCCGGATTTACGTCCTTCTTCCTGAATGATATTCTCCGCCTGTATCTTATTCTTATTGTCCGCGGAAAAAGTCTGCACTTTTTTGTCGAAATCGACGGCAGTGGCATTGGCAAGCTTCTGTCCGTACTTACTGTAGTCTTGTGCCGATACATCCGGGGCGTTCTCCCTGAGATAGTCAAGCGTCTTCTCAAGATCATCGGCAAAACTGATGAACTCAGCGGATGCTTCACTCCTCAGCCTTCCGGCTTCGCGGGTGAAACTTGTCTTTTTGCCGTTTTTCGTGGCGTGGTTGTGATAGACAATCGCCAGCTTCTTTACATCATCCGCCAGGCTCTTGATTTCCTCCACATAGCTGTTTCTCCGCTCGCCCTTGGGCGGCAGTCCTCTGTTATCGATCTCCTTAAGCTTCTGTTGAAGCAGTTTGGTCTTTGCCTTCAGGTTCTTGTATTCCTTTCCGTTATACAGGATGTATTTACTGGCAGAGAATTTGTCGGATATCTCATCCATTCTTTCCCTCGCCGCGTGAGCCTTGTCCGTGGGCAGCTTCTTCTGCATGATGCTGTCAGGAGGCGTGGGCTCCCCGGTCAGCGGCGGGAAATCATCCTGATACGCATGAATATAGGCATTCACCTGATTGTCGGCAGCCAGGTTGTAGTCCGCCCTCCCGATCTTGAAAAACTTATTGGTTATTCTTTCCTGCCGGATTTTATTAGCGGGTTCTATTCTCTCCCTTCCGGTTTCAAGATCCAGTTCGGGAACACCGGTTGCCTTATTCATGACCGGCACAAACTGTTCCTGCTGAATCTGGGAACGGGTCTTTTCCTCCCCTGCGGCGAACTGGTCCAGTCCGGAAAGGTCGGGCTTGATCTGGGCCGTAACTGCCTTAAACTGCCAGCTCTCCGTGATCTTCGTATCAATCTCGAGACCCTGTTTAAGGCGCTCCTCTTCCGCCTTGGACAGCACTGTACTGACCTTGACCGCCTGTACGCTGACGAGATCCACTGCAGGCGTTCCGCTTGTCAGCGCGGTCATAACCTCCGCCTTGATCACTTCGTCGCTGATGTCGTTCCTGTCATAACCGAGTGTTTTTTCAAGATATTCTCTGGCGGGAGTCCCGTTCAGGCGGATCCGGTCCATGGGATCGCTGAGATTTGCCACATCATAATAAGGCTGCTTGGAATCCTGATGTTCATTCAGCCTGGGTAGAACGGTGCGGTCAAACGCCTTGACCGCCTCGTCCCTGAGGCTTTGCACTTTCTCGTTCTCTTCATCGGCAAACCTGCCCTGCTGCTCCTTCAGATCGAACATATTCTGACGGAACTCAGCGTATTCTTGCTGAGACATGCCCTGCGGCTTGTCCGCGTCTCCCGTCAGGGGAATCGGAAGCACTCCGTCGGCAGCTCCGCCGATACCGAGGGACACATCACCGATGTCCTCTGTCTCCCTGGATTTCTCCGATGCCTGCTTATAGGCGCTGCTGCCATGAAAAGCCTCACTGATGAGCCCCTCCATGTAGTCCCGGAAATAGGCGGGCATACCGGAATAGCCCTTTTCAGTATCCTGTATTTTTTTCTGCGGCACCTCCAGATTCTGCCTGTTCTGCAATTCCTGATCGCTGAATCCGGTAAAATCGGGCTTCAGCCTTACATGCTCAATCTCAAGTTTTCCATCCTTTCCCCTTACCGGATAAACCATGGTTACGTCTGCTGTCCCGCTGCTGATCAGCCCGGCCACGGCAGCCTTGATGAACTGCGTCTTCAGGGGCTCCTTCTGGTAGCCTTCCGGTCCTTTAGCCTTCTCGTTCTGACTGAGGTTTATCTCATTCGGAAGGCACATCTTGGCCGGAGCTCCGTTGATGTATATCAGATCAAGAGGATCCAGGATCTGGGCGCCCTGGATGGACGCATCACTGGTATATGGGTAGTCCTTTGCGCCCGGAATCGCTTTATCCAGAAGGTCATCCAGATAATCCGACCCTTTCTTTACAAGCGAAGGATCTCTTTTAAGGCCTTCCAGATCAGACAGCTTCCGGATATCCTGCTCACTGTATCCGCCGTCGCCTTCAACCGACAGTCCCACGTTCAGGGCCTGCCCGTCCTCATACTGTCTCTCCGGCAGCTGCGACAAATAGTGTTCGCGGATCTCTTCCTGAGTGATGAGTTCTTTTCCGTCCTGATTGAATATTCTTCTCGGCATAACATTATCTCCTCTTTATGGCTTTTCGGAATTCCATTCCTGACTTAAGATATGCGGAATCTTCATCGTTTTCCACGGTCCCGTAACGCGCAGTTTTACATACGGGGCATAGAAGACATCCTGTGGCTGATAACTGCTGTCCCCGTTATTCAGTGCAGGCGGAATCTTCAATTCAGCCTTTTTAACCGTTACTCTTAATTGTAGAATGTTATCAGCTATTGCACTACACCTGTTGAGTCAAAAACGGAAAAAAACTGATGAGTGTATCAAAACTAAGGAAGCCGGCTGTATTTCTGGCAGGCTTAATGGTGATTGTAATCATGATGACAGGAATTACTGTGTCCGGGTCGGAAACAGGCACTGCTCTCTCCATAATTGAAAGCATCCCTGCGGGGAGCTGGCAGGCAGTGAAATCATTTCCGGATCAGGCCGGCCATATAGATAACTCTCTTGCGATGAACAATATGTACAGTTTCCAGGGGTTCAGCGGCCAGGGCGTATTGTATCTCGAGACAGGAAAGGACGTCGTAAGTTTTGACCTGTTCGTGAATAATCATGCGGTCAGCACCGCAGGCCTGACCGGCGGCCTCTATTCGCTTGATATTGCGGATATTGCCCTCAACGGCACCAACACGGTACAGGTAACGAATATCCGGGCATCCGGCCCCGATGACACGATTACGGTCAGAATTCCCTACCCTGTCGTAATTGACGGGACCCCCGCCGAAGCCGGCATCGATGAAAAACCGCTGGAGCTGATCGACAGAATTGTCCGGTCCGACATTGAAAACGGCTTTACAAGCGCGCAGCTAGCCATAATTAAGGACGGCAGGCTCGTCTGCCGGAATGCCTGGGGCTTCGTCAATTCCTATGACCGGAGCGGAAAAAGGATAGAAAACGGCATCCCCGTGACGAACAGCACCTTATATGACCTTGCTTCCAACACCAAGGTATACTCGGTGGTCTACGCCGTGCAGTATCTGGCCGATCAGGGCAGAATAGACCTGAATGACAAGGTCTCGGACATCATGGGCAGGGAATTCGTCGACAACACACTGGAAATCCGGTTTGCCTGCTTTGGATCGGGGTATCCAGGACTGGAGACGATTAAGGAGTGGAAATCCCGCATAACGGTGAAGAATCTTCTGATGCACCAGGCTGGTTTCCCTGACGGAGGTCACTACAACAACGACAGATTCGACACGGTGAATCAGAAACTGACATATGACGTGGACAACGTACTGTATGTCCCGGACGCGGATAAGGAAAAGACGTTCAGGGAGGGCATCTGCCGCACTCCCCTGATGTATGAGCCGGGCACCGCGACTCTTTATTCGGACATCGACTATATGCTCCTGGGACTGATCATAGAAAAGATCACAGGTAAGGATCTGAATTCCTTTCTCAGGGAGACCTTCTGGGATCCCATGGGGCTTACGCATATCACCTACAACCCGCTCGAAAACGGTTTTGAAAAGAACGACTGCGCAGCAACGGAGCTAAACGGAAACACCCGGGACGGCCTCATAGACTTCCCTGGAATCCGGACCGGGACCCTTCAGGGGGAGGCTCACGATGAGGCGTGTTATTACACCATGGAAGGCATGTCAGGCCACGCCGGGCTCTTTGCCAGCGCGACGGACCTGGCAAAACTCGCCTCCGTCATGCTGACCGGCGGTTACGGAAATGAGCGCTTCTTCTCCAAAGACATCCGCGACCTTTTCATTTCTCCCCAGGCGGGAGCGCAGCCAAACTACGGCATAGGATGGTGGAGGGAAGGCGACGGCAGAAGGGTGTGGTATTTCGGAACGCAGGCTCCCGGAAGCACTGTCGGGCACCAGGGCTGGACAGGCACACTCTCCATGATCGATTTTGAGAACAACCTGGTGGTTGTATTCCTGACGAATTCCATCAATACGCCGATCATGGAGCCCACCTGCCTGGAAAACGCCAACCTGTTCTCCGGCAGGTGCTACACGTCATCTACCCTCGGGTTCGTTCCGCAGATCCTTTATATGGGAATCGGAAACACCGCAGACCCGGAGGCAGCTCTGAATTCGCTCGTCCGCGATATGGCGAACGAAAAGCAGAAACTGGCTGACCGGACTGCGGTGACGAACGGCAGACCGCTTGATGACGATCATCCGATCATGAAGGCACTAAAGGCCATTCAGGCGCTGGTGCCGGACTGATCTGTGTTTCTTCATGTATGGTACTGAACAGCTTCCTTGTTGTTGATGGTGTTCGTGTTCGTCTTCGGATTTACATTCCTTCTCCGGGATTGTTTTCCCAGCGGCGCATTGCCGCGGGGGAGTCCGAAATCCAGGTCATTTATTGTCTGATAAACATAAGTATTGCTGCTGAGCGCAGTTGCAGCGCCCTGCATTTCACTAATTATATATGCATAGGACAAAACTTATCCATATTTGCATTTTTCCTGACCGACATTACTATAGTATTCCTCTGCAGCCCCCTCCAACTGATAAAATAGATAATAAGCCGGGGGTGAAGGAGGAATATACGGCAATGCTGACCGAGGAAAAGAGAGCAAAAATCGCCGGAAAATGGGCGTATTACAGGGAATGCAGCAGAAAAAAACGGAAAAAGCTGCTGGATCACCGCTTTGCATTCCACATTGAATATGACTGTGGTATTGAAGACGCCTTCCGCTTTGAACTGGATGAAAAAGAAGAAGATTTAATAGGGCTGGGATACGCAGGACCGCGAAAGGAGGATTTTGTCCGTATTGTAACCAATCTGAAAGAAAAGGATCTGCAGGAAGTGGGATACCTGTATGAACCCGGAGAAGCGAATATGTTGTTTTCAAGGAGGAATGATATCATCTATATCGAACTGCCGCATATAGAGGACGGCTTTTTCCTTAGATACGCATACTTTGTGGAGAAAATCCTGGAGGGGTATCATGGATCTGAGTAATGTGTATTTTGTGATTGGAACATCTTATGCAGGCAAGTCCACAATCGTAAAGAATCTGGCAAAAAAGCATCAGGGAATTGCACTGGAAGAGAACTATCACGATGCAAAACTTCCGGAACTTGACAGCAGGGAATTCCCAGGTCTGACATATACCCGCGATCTTCAGGACTGGCATGATTTTATCCGGCGTACACCGGACGAATATGTCACCTGGCTGGAAAACACAACGAAAGAATGTGAAATTGTTGAACTGCAGATAATTAAAGAGCTTCTGGAAAAACCTGAAGCACAAGGGAAAAAAATCTTTGTGGATACCAATATCTGCATCGAGACGCTTCACAGGATTTCAGATAATCGGCATGTCCTTGTCATGCTGGCTGATCCCGAAATAGGGATACATCGTTTCTTTGACCGGCCTGACCCGGAAAAGCAGTTTCTTTACCGGCTCATGCTGGAGGAACCGGATCCTCAGGCTGCACTGGACAATTACCGGGAAATCCTCACGCGAATCTGTTCGAAAGAAAGCTATGATAAACTCCTGCATTCCGGGTTTGAGGTTATATTCAGGGATGAAGATCGAAGCCAGGAAGAAACAGTCCTGCTGGCTGAGAAGATATTCGGCATATCGTAATTCGCTATCTCATCACAGACCGGGGATGCCGCATCATAGTTTACTCTCGATCATCTTCAGTCCGTTACAGAAATCTTCATCATTGTGATCCCTGACATAGTCAACAAATTCATGAAACGGCATGATCCTGACATCATTAACTTCATACGGATCGAACCTGAACCCATCCTCCGGTACTTCTACTCTGCACATGAATACAGATAGAAGAAGCCCTGTTCCGTCATCCCAGTCAACAGTTTTCTCAAAAGCAGGCGTCATTTTATCCGGCGCAACAGTTATGTTTAATTCTTCCTGCAGCTCTCTGCAGGCAGCCTTTATCGGAATCTCTCCCGCCTTGACCCCGCCGCCGGTCATATCCCACTTTCCGGCGTAGTGTCTGGCCTTAAGCGATCTCTGCTGGACAACATACAGCCCTTCCCCCTCTCCCGGCTCAGGACTGTCCATTGTTTTCATAATGATGAGAACATGTCTGTAGTATTCGCCAGGCTTCTTTGGATCATGCTTAGGCCTTGATACTCCTGTTGGATTTCCGTCCCTTGTATATATATCTATATATTCCATAATCGAAACTCAAGCAACCTCTCTTGTCGGCCCAAAAGCGCAAAGGTGCAGTTTTGTTATCCTTCCCATAAACGTAGGAATATGTTGTGATTCATCATCGAGATCCGCCATTAACGTCAGGAATTCTTCCGCCATTGTCTTCTCCCTGTTTTTTATTATCGACTGGCTGTGCCATAAGTATCCTTCTCCCTGCGTTTCCGGTTCAGGCACTGTCACTATTATATTTTCGGTCCCCAAAAACAACAAGGATATCCAACTGCTCATGGCACAGCACCACATCCTGTTCAGCTTGTACCTCCCGGCTCCTGAGCAGCCTTCTTCAGCATTTCCTCTGAAAGGCCTTTCCCAGGATCAGGAAGTCCAGAGATGTCTCAAAATAGTCAGCGGCATTGATCAGCAGGCTTATAGAAGCATCCGCATTCCCGATCTCGATACAGCGGTAATAGCAGACTGAGACATTCAGTGCCTCCGCAACGGCTTCCTGTGTCATATTCTTTTTACTGCGGAGATATCTCATCCGTTCTCCGCACGCTTTCCTGTCAAACATCTGTCTTTCCTCTTAATTCTTAAATCTGTCAGCTGACATATCTCAAAACCGGGGGCGGCCGGCACCCGTTCGATAAAAATACGCATTTCGCAGTGAGCTGTCTAATGACCGTTATCCGTCGAATACATATTCGTGCAGGTGCGGTCCGCGCTCTGCAGGTATTCATGCAATTAAAGAAGAGGCAGCTGCTTCTGCAGGTTTCTGCAAAAGCAACCGCCTCCGGTGGATGTTCCATTCCCAACTTCTTTCACCCATCCGTTTTATGTGTGATTCGCAGCTGTTCCATTGTCTGTTGGCAGCTGCGGTCCTGCTTTATTTCGTTAACCCCCGTATCCTTCTGTCGTATTCTGCAATTCGCTTTGCGGTGTCCCTTATCAGCATTCTTGTCTCCTTGTCACATCCGCGGAGAGTTTCTGAAAGTTCAACATCGATCAGGATATCGGCGTAATAATCCGAAGATTCCGCAAGGTAGTAGTCCACGCCCGTATTTAATGCCTTACCAATCCTTACCACCAGCGGAAATGATACACTGGCTACGCCTCTTTCAATATCACCCAGGTGCTTTTCAGAGCATTCACATCTTTCTGCCAGCTGTGCCTGTGTAAGCTTGGAAGCGAGCCGGGCATTCTGGATGCGGTGGCCAATCTGTGTCATTTCTTCCTGTGTAAACTTCAACTGCATTGGTCACCACCCCCTTCCGGTGCTTTTACTCTATTATTATAGAAAAAGCAGATTCTTCTTAATACACGGCATAATGGTGGTATCCACCTTTATATGGTAGCTATCAGTGATATTTTCGCGGATTTTTCTCTGCCGGAACCAGTTAAGCGCATTCTTGTTCCTCCTTCCGCACCGGCAACGCGCAGGATACAGAAAGAGACATCATTGTCCGCCAGCTGTCACCCATGCAATCAGTATTAATCCGAGCAGCGTCGGGACAGACTCCTCCATAATATGCAATAACGAAAAAACCATCCGCAGCAGGTCTCTCACCTGATACAGATGGTTTTGTTTTTGATCAAAACAATATAGTGTTTATGTTTTGAAGTTGTTCGGCCAGCGGTGACCATGCCGATTCTAAGGGCTGCAGATCCAGCCATGATCCCCTTCATCAGCGGCAGAGCATCGCAGTATTAATTATTCACCATGCTGTCATCTATACTCCCTGATATACTTACTGCTTTCAAAAGTAACGCTTCCGTCAGTTTTTGTATAGCTGCCGTCCTTCCAATACATCATACCGAGTTTTTCCATAACTCGTTTGCTCTTATTATTCTCTTTTGCAAATTCACCCACGATGGCCCGAACGCCTTTTTCTTTATCTACATAGTCAATAATTGCACGTATTGCCTCGGGCACCAAGCCTTGTCCCCAGTAGTCCTTTCTTAGGTTGTAGCCGATGGACCAGGCATCCAGATCATCGTGATAAAATAAGCCTCCCTGTCCAATCAGTTCTCCTGTCTCTTTCAGAACAAATCCGAGATCGAACTCATCCTTGCCGTCTATGTCTCTGCTTTTCAGCCATTCCCTGGTAGCTTCAACATTCGGGTGAAGCGGATATATCATATATTTATTCACGTCCGGATCAGATGCCCACCTGAAGATCGCCTCAGCATCTTCAATCGTTATCGTTCTGAGTATTAATCTTTCTGTTTCTATTGTCCGCTCCATACATCCGACTCCTTTGCAGCTTTATCAAAACCTGCATATTGCCTCTTTAAGTATATCTTCGTCCTTATAGTTCTTAGACATAAATATATCGTATCTGTCAGGGAATACTTCCCTGCAGATAGAAATCTCCAATTCCTGTCTATGACTGAAATGCGAAAGCATTGCTTCCTCTCCCGAAAGCCCGTTTATCTTTGCATACGGAGATTCATTGAAAAACCCGAGCATCATAGGAAACCACAATTCATTTCCCTGCTCATCGGACCTTTCTTTCCTGATCGTATTTATGCTTGAAGGAATATCCTCTGTCAAAAGGTATATTATCCGATAGTGCTTGCCGGAAAGCTTATCCCTGATCTCTTTGTAATAATTAACGATATCCTGATCCGAAGTATTTTGAAACAGAATCATATCCTCGACGATATTCTGGAAAAGAGAGCATTCAAATATGTTATTATCGGTATTCCATTTAGAGAAACGTTCCAATATAACCTTCCTGAAGTCTTCCGGAGACAGGCGGTTATTGTATATCTCATGCTGCTCCAAATCCTTATAAAAACCAGGAATATCCGTGATGATCTGCGTATAGCAGATAACCATGCGGTCTCCCTCCTTCCGGCTTTTTTCTTCTATCTTCTGCCGTATTGCATGGTACTTATCGAGGATATTCTCATATTCATCCTTGCTTACGTATGCACACCAGGCAAGTTCGACAGGTGAATAATCACCCTCATGAACAGTCAGATACTCCGGATATATTTCAGAAAGCTTATTGACCAGCGTGCTCTTCCCGCTCCCCTGCAATCCTTCTACAAAAATGTTCATGTATTTCACTCCCATTACTGATTTAGAGGCATAATACCGTTTACGATCTGGATCTGGCAGGATTGCATGGTCTCCAGTGCGGCCAGATGCTTCTCAGGGGTTACCCCGGCACAGCAGCTGGCGTCCACAGAAATCTTCACTTCCGGCATCGTGGCTTTCAACAGAAGCGCGTTGGAAACAACACAGATGTCCGTGCAGAGCCCGATCAGTTCCAGTTCGATCTCTTCCTTTTCCGCGATGGCTTTCAGATCCGCAGCAAGTGCAGTGCTTCCGAAGGTCGGCTTCTCATAAATTTTCGCGCCGCCCAGAAGCTCGGCAATATCCGGGCGGATCTGCCATCCATCCGAGCCCTTGATGCAATGCGGCACAGGCAGATACTTCCCTTCCTGTGTCTGCAGATAGTTTTCCCCATGGGTGTCCATGGTAGCGATTATATTCTCCGCCGGGCAGGAACGGATCTTTTCTTTCACGGCATCCACGATAGCCGCTGCTTCTTTTGTACCAAGAGCAGCATCAATAAAGTCATTCTGCATGTCGATCACGACCAGTATCTTTCTCATTTTCTTACCCTCATCCAAGTTCTCCCAGCATCTGGGTCGGATTATCTGCTGCCTTCACTTTATCGAAAGCCTTAATGATGATGCCGTTCTCATCAATCAGATAAGTCGTCCGGACAACACCCATGGACACCTTGCCATAATTCTTCTTTTCCTTCCAGACATCGTAAGCCTGAATGGCCTCCTTCTCCGGATCGGAAAGCAGCGTGAACGGCAGACCATATTTCTCTTCGAACTTCTTATGTGAGGCAATGCTGTCCTTACTGACGCCCAGCACGACTGCCCCTTTCTCCCGGAACTGCGGGTACAGTTCTCCAAAGGCACAGGCCTGCTTCGTACAACCCGCAGTCATGTCTTTGGGATAGAAATATAAGATCACCTTCTGGCCGCGATAATCCGAAAGGCTTCTCACTTCTCCGTTCTGGTCCGGCAAAGAAAAAACCGGTGCCATCGTTCCAATCTCAAGCATAGCTGTTCCTCCTGCTCATTTTTCAGGTGTATAGTTCCACACGTGATCATCATGGATTACGTGTGTGTTTATTGTTCCATCCGTCATTTCCATGCAGATTTAACCGGTTTATCGTACGGGCACGTTGAACAAACCGTGTTGATTGCAGTAATAGAGGAAACGCTTTGTTCTGCTTATCTTGAAGCGGGCTTCCGCCGCTCCCTCCGGATATAGTTTCCTGATCTCACAGCCGTCATCCTTTAGTGCCAGAATAAACGAAATATAATGAGTTTTGCTCATCTCATGCGAAATTGTTACATAGTATTCGTCTTCAACCCGTTCAAACTGCAGGTGATGATCATCATCCTCCGGTTCCGCCTCCAATGAGGGCAAAACTATTCCGCAGCAGCTGACCACAGCTTCTCCGGTGCTTTGTATAAGATTTCCGCAGATCGGACACACATGGATCTTCGTCCGCATCATATTGAAAGCTTTGTTGGTGTTAATCACATCCTCCCCGGAAAACAGTTCGATGATCGACACTCCCAAAGCGTCTGCCAGCGGCTCGATCAGGGATATGTCCGGATATCCCCGGCCTGTTTCCCATTTGGATATTGCTTTATTGCTTACTCCGAGCTTTTCAGCCAGCTGCTGCTGGGTAATCTTTCTGCTTTCCCGAAGGCGCTTGATCATTGTTCCTGTCACATATTGATTCATAGGTAATCCCTCCTTTGGGACTCAGGATAATATGTGAATAGTCAGGGAACAACCTACGCTGCGTAGACAGTTTTCCCACCTCTATAAGATTCGGACGTCCTTAGAAAAGGCTAAAATATAATTTTATGAATTGCAAGAGCAGCTGCACAGAATCCGTTCATGCGTAATAAACTCCAGGAGCCTAGTATTTATCAAAATAAATGTTGTGCAGAATGTTTCTATGGAATTTGCGCTTAGAATGTGGCTATATTGACTTGAATAATGCATCTGTAGAATAATATGACAAAAAAACACATTACCAGAAAAAAAGTTCTGTTCGTTCTCGCCGCAATTTTCTCCGTGATTGTGCTTGCGGCGGCTGTCGCTGTTATTCTCCCGCTCACCGAAACGGTGGACGGCTACTGTGGTGAAAACGCACAGTCATGGATGGCGGAGCTGCCCGATGACATAACGATCAGCGAGGTAGTTTTGCCGGGCACACACGACAGCGCGACCCAATACGTCCATCTGGGGCTGCTTGCGAAGTGCCAGGCACTCTCCGTGGAGGAACAGCTCGCGGCAGGATTCCGGTATTTTGATCTCCGCGTGGAAGCGACGGACAAGGGTCTTAAGATGAAGCACGGATTCCTGGACTGCCAGACAGGCGCCGCTCCCTGGTCGCCGGCGTTATATGCGGACAAACTCTTTTCTGATTTCCGGTTCTTCCTGAGCGAGCACCCGACGGAGTTTATCGTGCTCTCCGTCAAGCAGGAACATGGTGACAAAACTCCTGAGACAATCGAGGGGCTGATCGCGTTAATGTGCAATCTGGACGGAGAATATCTTCTGGTGACCGATACCCTTCCCGCAGTTGGAGAGGCCCGCGGAAAGATCGTGATCCTGCGGCGCTACGAGGATGAAGGAAATCTGGGTGCCGCCGGCGGCCTCCCGTTTCTCTGGGACGATCAGGGAAATCGGGATCAGACAGATCTGGCCGCAGCTTCCCAGGATCAGGGAAACTACCTTCTGACGGTGCAGGATCGCTATAAGTATGACTGCGATGACAAGCGCAGCGCCTTCCTCGATACGCTGATACACACGGGAGAAACCGGAAGCGTCGGAAAACCGGCACTCACGGTGAATTTCCTGTCCACCAACGGCAATACGGCATACGGACATCCCTACCGCTATGCGAAAGAACTGAACAAGTGGTTTATGACGCTCGAGGACAGGGAACTGTCCGGCTGGATCATCATTGACTTCGGATCAGGCAGAATGGCAGAGAAAATCTATTCCGCCAATTTCCATTCCTGATCGAAAAATCTCTCCCGGATATCCGGAGCATTCCGTTGTCATTTCAGTAAGTCTTCCCTTTGTACGTAACCTCCGTCCAGCTGGAGGTATAGCGGCCAAACTGGTCCTCGCCCGAGGAGTCGTGAGTTTCCACCTCGAAGCCGAATTGTACCCGGACAGATTCGGGTAGAGTTATCCCAAGTGTACGGATTGCAGCCTTTTCCATGCCTTCGGCGTTGAGATGCCGACATGTCTCAGTCCAGTGAGGGATGTTTCCAAGATAAGTATCGATGCCAGCAGACCGCAGTTGCCTGATATCAGGTACATTTTCCAGCTCTTCCGCAAACAGGAGACGGATACACCGTGCCCCCATCTCATACCCCACATCCGGGTCCTCCACAAAACGTAAGAGCAGGGAGATACTACTCTTTTCTTCGTTCATGACGCGATTCACCAGGTTAAAAGAGCCTTCTTTCCAATATGGAAGAGCAGGGTCATCCGCCCACCTCACCTTTGTGCACTCCGCCTTGTAGAGTTCCACCAGTTCTTCTGCAGGGCAGCAACAGACCAACTGAGCAAAAGCCTTCGCACGAAGATTCTCCCGGGATGCGTTTCTGTACAAGCGGTAAAGCTCTTCGCAGTCTGTATCTGTGGGTAGGCTTACGAGATAACCGGGGTCATCCTCGGCGATCAGAGCATCAATATAGCGACCAAACTGCTCCTTGGAAATCAGTACCTTCTCTCCCCTCTCCTGGCTCCCGCCCCCGGCCCGGAGAGCCTGGAAGCTTTCCTGGGCGGCATGCCGGATCGCAGGCTCCTGAGAGAAAACTAAATCAAGAAGCAAAGTGAGATCCTTCAGCTCCCGAACAGCGGCAACCCTCGCCTCCATGGAAACTGCCTGATGGGCTATTTCGGCAAGGGCAAAGCTTTTGGGAATCTTTTTCATCAGTTTTTCGAAAGGGATTCGATCTGTGCCCCGAAGAGCCAGTTCCTGCAAGAGCCCGGGATCACGAATCTTCGCAATAACTGCGTCCGCGAGGATATAAGAATCCGTCCCAAGTGCCACATCACGCAGGAGCTTCTCATCCATCAGTCCTTCCACCGCGGCTCCCCGCACGTCCAGACTCGGTGCCTCCAGGGCAATCCTGACAAGCTTTTGGGGATCCGAAAGCTTCCGGACATACGCCACAGCTTTCTTTTCCTTTTCCGTCCTAAACAACCTGGTTTTCCATACGGGTTCGAACAGTCCCATGCTATCCTCTCATACAAACAAATCGTGACTATCTGGGCAGTGTAAAAATCCCGCCGGCCAGGTGACCACACTAAAGCTGACAGATCATATTCACCGAATCCGGAAGATCCTCGTCAACGAATCCAGAATCCATAAAGCCGTGCTTCTCATACAAATGAATTGCCTCAGCATCCTCTTTTTTGACGCACACTTCCACATGATCAAAATGACCTTCTTTGCGCAGCTCGTCCAGAATCAGGCTGAGCGCAGCAGAGCCGTATCCTTTACCCTGGTATCTCTGGTCAATCATGAATTGCTGAAGATCATACCCAAGCGGCTCCTCGGTAAATTCTCTGACAAGCGCAACGCCAATGACAGCCTCCTCTGTTTTAATAACGAAAACTCTGGCGTTACAGTTGCGATAAACATATCCTCTGGCAATGATTCCAATCGCCGGAGCAAGGTAATCTTTTTGATTATCCTTTACCGACAAAGAGGCTACATCTATCCAATTATCTTCTGTGACATCAGTAAGTCTCAGCATTTCGGCTTTACTTTCCCCTTCAAAGTGCCTTGTGCTCCTGATCGGTTAAACACAAGACACTGTTTAGCCATTATTCTTTTGCCTTTTCTGCTCTTAGATGGCCGGTGACTGTCATTCTTTCCAGATGGGTATTCAGAAGATACATCTGATAATCCTCTTTCTCAAACGCCTTTTCTGAGAGCGGGTCGGCATATCTGCTGACCAGTTCACCGAGTGTAATGTTTCTGGCCGCGTTAAGTGCCGGAATATCCTCCTCTACAACCCTCCGGACCAGTTCATCTGTCGGGTCCGTTTTCAGATTCCCAATACGCCATTCAGGACGCATATGGGTGAAATTGAAAAACAGATCATAGTTGTTTGCAACATAGAGCACAATGCCATCTGTGTTGTGCGGGACAACATGAGACGGATCTTCCCGCCACTTCTCAAACCACTCTTTCTCCGGGAGCAGCGCATCGTAATTCAGGAAATACGGAATCAGTTTCCCGGGGATGTGCTCCTTGATAATGCGGATCGGGTACAGCTTCCTGTTTTCCCCATCACAGGTTCCCGGATGTACAAAGAAACGGAAGATGCCGCCGAAAGCCTCACAGCGGCCGGTCAGGTCCAACTCCCGCGAAAGATGCAGAAGTTCTGTCAGTTCATCTTTGTTTTCTTCATTGATGAAGGTCTGCCAACGCGGGCTGATCTCATGGATGAGCAGGATTTCTGTGGCTTTCAGGAGTTCCTGAAAAGCACCTTTTCGCCCAACATATCGGTCTGTGGTTTCCTCCATACCGAAGAAAGTCAGCTGCACACAGCTCACCCCGACTTCTTTCAGAAAACGGATGTATTCCGGGTCCCGAGAGAGCCGCCAGAAGCTGGCCAGCTCAAAACGCGGTGGAATGGCATTTACCGAAAGCATTTTGTCCCGTTCCCACCGGCCGCGGTAGTCCGGGCAGAAGTCCGGTTCCCTAAGCCAGCTGAAAAACTCGATCTGACCGAAATAAGGCTTAAACTGATCTGCGATCCATCTGTCCGCATCAGGATCCATTGTCCGGTTCGGCATATGGGAAAGCCAGCAGTGCAGGCATCGGTTAGGACAGCCGTACAGGTCAACTGCAATTGTTAATGGCTTATTGTTCATATCGTTAACTACATATTCGGCAATAATGACCTTGGCAGGCGTTTGCCTGCACAGATTTCAATCCATTCTGATAAATCTGCGCGACTATTAAGCAGCTCTATCTGACAGTCCAAATCAATATTTCCTTATTTAAACCATACTAAAAGAAAAAGGCCGTCGATGCAATGGCAGTCGGAAAGAACAGAAGGATTCACGCACAGTATGCGATTAGTAAACTCATGCGAAGATGCCGGAAAAGAAAAGCAGCTCTGTATTTTCTGCAAAACCGCTCTTCCTGTGACTCAGGGGGCTTCCTGAACAAAAACTGTATCATGCTGGCGCTGTAAACATCATCAACACCCTCTTCACATACTGCTATACTTACAGTCAAAGTCTGTTAGTCAAAAACAAAAATAGTTGAAAAAGAGTTTCTGTCTGATATATTTTTGAGCTGGTTGAATTGAAATTTAGAAAGACAGATTTCATGATGTTTTTCATGGAGAGCGGAGCAGATGAACAACAGAAAGAAATACCAGGTACTGGATGGGACGACACTGAAAATAATAGCCATGATCAGCATGGTGTTTGATCATGTGGGTGACATGTTTTTCCCTGACGTCATGTGGCCCAGAATGATCGGAAGGCTTGCTATGCCCATTTTTTCCTTTTTCATCGCAGAGGGGTTTGCGCATACAAGGGACAGAAAGAAATACCTCTGCCGCATCGGCATTTTTGCTCTGATCAGTGAGATCCCATTTGATCTGGCTTTTGAAGGCAGGGTTGGATTCACACACCAGAATATCATGCTGTCTTTCTTTCTCGCTGTCCTGGCGCTGATGCTGTTTGATCGGATTCAAGGCGGAAAGAACCAGGAAGGAAAACATACACCCATCTGGAAAACCGCATTGGGCGTGTTTGCCGTTGCGGTGATTGCCGTTTTGTCACTGTTGCTTCGTGCGGACTACACGGTCTTTGCGGTCATCGCTGTGTTCCTGTTCTATGTACTCCGGCAGAAGCATCCGCTGACTCGGACCGGTGTGGGCATAGCCTTTCTGGCCCTCACAAGAACAATGGGGTACTATTGTGCCACAGGATTCAGCTTTATCCCCCTTGCCTTGTATAACGGGAAGAAAGGGAAGGGACTGAAGTGGTTGTTTTATGTCTTTTACCCGGGGCACCTTCTCCTGCTGGCTGCATTAAAACAGATCCTGCGAATCTGATACTGTCTCTTGTTCTCAGCAGCCGGATTTCATACAAATTCCCGTTTATCGATCCGAATCTCAGGAAACCGCTGATCATCCTGCATTTTATACAGGTCTGCTGCCATAAATAGCTCCGGTTCCCCTTGTTTTTGCCCTTATTGACTGAAGCAAGGGAATTGCACACCGGACAGAATCATTTTGA
>JAEEGL016665568.1_pt1 | contig 33436 bp, 35 predicted proteins | sample 9134231 | NCBI WGS metagenome assembly JAEEGL01 (sample SAMN16246548, study PRJNA631951) | gut metagenome | biome: gut microbiome; feature: rumen; material: fiber-attached | host: Bos | place: Iran: Karaj | collected 2018-10 | reverse complement strand
TGAAATACTTTCTATAGTATTATTTGCAACCAATGTTGGAGTTCCAACAGTAGCATTACCACCTACATAAACATAAGCGTCACCTACAACTTTACCGTTTTGAGTAGAAGAACTACCATCATAACTTACACCATTAGATCCACCAAATATAGCATATCTAATAGTTCCTCCAGTAGCTTGAACTATTCTATTACCATAAGTTTCAGTAATACCAGCTCCACCTACTACTACATCTACAACTCCACCTTTGATATAAATCAAAGCACTGTTGTAATTAGTTTGAGATGATTGAGCAAGAGGTCCACCGATTAAGTTATAAATATAACCACCCTCGACAATACCTTCTCTTATAGCATAATGTGCTCCTCCGTATAATCCTCCAACATATACTCCATCATAATATGTACCTTGATCTGCTCCGAATTGACCAGATTTAATAATTGAATGAAGCATTACGTCAGTAGCACTACTTCCACGAATGTTACCATTCCAGCTACCAGCTGCTGTATGTTTAACTACTAAGTTAGCTGCATTTGATACATTTGATACATCGCCTTCAGATACTCTATCATAATCACAACCCCATATTGCAGTTCCATCTATATAAGCATTATTGCTGTTTGTTGCATTTGTTGTTGTAACACTTAACTCATCATAGAAACCACTTTCAACAATGAATCTATATTTTGTTAAGTTTGTTGAACTACCAGTAGCACTATTATTACCACCAATAGCATGGTTGAATGAGAATCTAGTAGATGCTGATGCATTTACATTTCTACCTATTTTAACATTGTTATAGTTTCCATATAAACCACCAGTTGTAATAGTTCTGTTACTTCTATCTTTCCAATATCCATAATTAGCATCACTTCTTGAGTTTGAATATGTTCTCATATTCTCAATTACAGTGTCAGCATAACAAGTAACATTATAACCACTAAATCTTAAGTAATATCTACTATAGTTATTAGTTCCATCATTAACAGCAGTTAATGTAAATTTCTTACTATTTTGATCATTATTAGTCCAAGTAGTTGTACCAGGAGTAGCTCCAAGTAACATGATATTTGTATCTCTAGTAGTTAAATAATAATAAATTACTCCACTTATAACAACTTCTTGTGCTTGATTGAAATCATTATATTGAATTAATTCATAATAGTTATTACATCCACCACTAGTATTACAATTACCACTAGTTTGAATTTGACCATTACTATTATAGTAACCTTTCAAACTAGCACCATTTGGAATAGTAGCTTGTCTAAAGTATCCAGATATATTTTGTCCAACAGGTACCTCTGATTCATACATTTGATATTCTTCAACATCATGAACTTCCATTGAATAAGTACCTAAGTTTTCATCTAGTTCTAATGCATAGTATGTAGTATTTGCATTATATGTATTTGTTGTTGGATGAATATAATAAACACATTGTCTACAGTTTCCAGTTAAAGGAGAACCAGTAGAATCTACCGCACCAGTTGGATATGAAGCGTTATTTCCATTACCAGTAGTACCTCTTGTATATAAAAGTCTAACATCTTCATATTCTACCCAAGATCTACTAATAGCATGGAATCCATTAGTAGCAAGGCCACTAAATGCGGTTGACCATGTTCCTGTATATGTAGTAGTTACTTCTTTTCCCCACTTAGCATATACATTCATGTTTATATTATTTGGTGTAGATCCTGTATAACTAATTGGTACTTTAACATATCTAACATAGTCATCCATATCAAGTTTAATTGAAGCACCAGTATAATCAGTTATCCAGTTATAGAAAGCTTTACCATTTGGTCTAATAGTAAATGGATTATCTATTAACTCAAATTCAATGTAATCATCTTCAGTATTATTAGCAGTACCATTATTATTTATTGGATAAACTTTGTAATAAACTAATTTATTTTCAGTCTTATCAACAGTTATATATCCAGTATTAGCACCTTCTTTATCAGTACCAAAGTAATTAATTTGAACATAAACTAGATTATTTTCATTGTAAATATTTTTATCTTCTTTAGAAGGTATTGTTCCATTTGAAGAATATGTATAATTTAATCCTTCATAGTAATGTAAATCAGCTTCATAATCATTTACATATACTGTAGTACCATTAATACCACTAGCATGGCTTGATGGAGCAGTCTTATTAATACTCTTCATTGCTCCTCTCTTGTTGTTACCATCGCTACCAGTATTTTGCATTCTAAATTTATTATCAGTCATTGTCCAGTTAAGACTAGACTTTTTATTAAATATTTCAAGTACAGATTGAATTGGATAATTTTCATAGAAAGTTAACTTTCCATTATCAATTTTATATCTAAATATTGTTTCATTTACATCCTTATAACCTTTGATTAACTTAAGATTATCAGAACTATACATGATATTTTCTACTTTAGCTTTATTGTAATTTCCAATTAACATGTATGTAGTACTTACACTACTTTTACCAGTAATATTGATATTTTCAATCTTATTATTTTCAATATCATTTAGTACAAATAATGAAGAAGTAATCTTCTTTTTATCACCATCATACTTAATTTGAATATTAGTAATACTAATATTAGAAAGAGTACTTTGTTTAACGTTCTTAAATAAACTTACATTTAGTTTTTCAATATTTCTAACGTTTACTTTTTCTTCTTCTTTTGGTTCTTCTGTCTTAGTTTCTTCTTCAGTTTTTGTCTCTTCTGGTGTTTTATTAGTTACTGCATCTTCAGGATTAATCTCAGTTTTTTCTTCTTCTACTTCTTCATTTACAAATCTAATAGTATACTTCTTTAAAGCAGAAGTTCCTTCAACATTAGGATTTTCTATTACTTCTTCAGTCTTAGTTTCTTCCTTCTTAGGCTCTTCAGTTTTAACTTCATCCTTTTTAGTTTCTTCTTCTTTTTTAGGCTCTTCTGTCTTAGTTTCAGTCTTCTCTTCAACCTTTTCTTCAGTCTTTTCCTCGGATTTAGTTTCTTCTTTAACCTCTTCTTTAGGAGTTTCTTCTTTAGTTTCTTCCTTAACTTCTTCTTTTGTTTCTTCAGTCTTAGTTTCTTCTTTTTCTTCTTCTTTTGTATCTTCTATTACTTCAGGAACAACTTCTTTAATAACAAGATCAGCATCTTTAATATTAAATGTTATATCACTAAGATTTAAATTTTTAATAGTAGCTCCGTATAAAGAATCAAATAAGTTAAATGATGCTTCATCCTCTTCTTCATTCAAATAGAAATTATCTAAAGTGAAATTGAATACTGTATAACCATTACCATTGAATGTTCCACTAAATGTTTTATTAAACTTAGCAAATGAGAAATCTCTTCCATCCATGTTAATGTTATTTTTTAATTCATAAAATTTATTAAAATATTCACTATTTTCTTCTGAATTAATTAACGTAAAGAAATATGCAAGTTCACTACCACTTTTAATAACATATGGATTAGTTGAAGTTCCATCTCCACTTGAGAACTTTTTAGCTATTTTTCCATCCCATATTGTAGATGACGTTTTTTCAGTAAACGTAGTGAAAATTGCAAACAAGTTTGCAGCAAAAAATAGTAGTAATATACTTACTAGTAATCGTCTATTTTTTAGTTTGTTTTTTACCTTATCAAATATGTCTCTAAGCATACTACTACATACCTTTCCATTCTATGATAAAATTATATCATAAATACCAGTTTGAAACAACATTTTACGTCAAAAAAAAAGCATTTTTTAATGCTTTTTTTAGTACATTTTTTACTATATTTTTAATATTAATCTTCGTCGTCTAATGTGAATCCAATTTTATATGAAATGAATGCTCCAGATGCTGCGTTTTCACAGTCGATATCTTGACCTTCAACCCACATATAAACTCTTATTTTTGTGATACCACTTCTTAATGTAAATACTTGTAATAAATGATCTTCTTTAGTTCCTGAAGTATTATATGCTTCATAACTTGCTCCACCATCACTATAAGCTACATTAGTTCTCATTAGATTTGTAATTGTTCCAAATTTACTAGTATCATAAGTATTCCATGCATTAGTTCTATTTAATACAATTGGAGTTGAAATAGCAGCTTTAACACCAACATAAGGTACATATGGTGCTCCACTTGATGCTTCAACAACATCATTCTTATCATAATATGTTAATGCATTATTAACACCGTTGATTGTATGTGCATCAAAGTTTGGTTCTACTATAATAGATGAAGTTCCTGTTAATTGAGCTTGTGCTGTAGTATGAGATGCAGTACTTGCTACATTTCCTTCAATAATGAATCCATATCTAGCAGCATTTTGTAAACCTTTATCTGCTTCTCCTTCTGTTACTTTAACACCAGATCCATTTGTTAGATAAATTGGTACATTGTTATCTTCTGTTTTTAGGAAGATATCGAATGCTACAAAGTGTCCAACTGTGTTATCTCCACTTTCATTTACCTCTGCGTGTGCAGCTGATGTTGTTAATGACATAGCACCGCCATTATCCTCATCACCTTCAACAGCTCCATCAAAGAATACCATTCTACCATTACTTACAGCTCCAGTAGTTGAAACTGGTGATAATACATTTGGTATTTGATTTACTGGGTTAGTATAATCAGTTACATTAATGATATCATCATTTGTAATTAATGTTTTCCAATCCTTTGCGTTTGCTGAAATTTGTAAACCACTTGATGCAGCTACGCTAATATCAATTGCTTCAATTGAAACAGTTCTGTTAGCTGTAAACCATGCATAAGTTGATGTTGATAATAATACTATAGTTAAGAATAGTAATAATACCAATGATTTTAATCTCTTATTTTTTTGTCCTTGTCTTATTTTTGCCATTTAATCTCACTCCAATTCTTTTATTGTATCTTCTGTATTTTCTTCAGTTAGTGTCATGTGTAATCTCGCATGTCCACCAATGATAGCATTTATACACTCTGGATCATCCCCCTCAATCCAAATAACTACCGTTATCTTATCAAGGTCCTTTGGTTGCATGTCTCTTCTAGGTTCCAGTATTATTGTTCCATCTTTGTCATCTCTAAATTTAGTAGTATCTGGTTCCGGTTCACGGTCAATACTATTTCCTTTAGCATACACGGTTCTATCATTATTCAAATAAATCATAATTCTAAGTGCTTCATCAGCATTTAGTATTACATCGTCCATTACTATCTTATACCAGTAATTCTTAACTGTATTACTAGTATTCTCTACATAGAATGAATATGCGATGTAATTCTTTCCATTATGAGAACCTTCATGTTCAGTTATATCATCTGGAAGCCATTTAATTGAAATGTTATCCAAAAACTGAACATCATCTGCTTTAAGTTTTCTTTTTGGTGTAGGATCATTTAATGATTCATACATTGAAAGTCCACTATACAGCATCTTATTGTCTGAAAGCGAAACAATAAAGCTTCCATCATTGAATAGTACTTTTAGTACAATATAGATAATTATTAGCAGTAATAACAATAAGAAAATGGCTAGCTTAACAAATTTACCTAATTTTTTCCATCCTCTTACCCTATCTGCTTTGACTACTACACTATTTGCCATAATACTCCTCCAATGATTAGTAGCAAACATACAAAAGGAACATATCCTATAATGTATAATCTAATTATAAAGGACAAAAACAAAAAAATCAATATTAATATAAATATTTTTTATAAAAAAATCAAAACCACTAAGGTTTTGATTCATATTTTTAATTACTTTTTTACTTTATAAAAACGTCTCTCATCATTATTGCTATGACCTGCAAGAACTAATTCAACTATATTATCATGTTCAAAAATAAGAGCAATATATTCAGAGTTTTCTTCAGTTGTTTTAGTATCTGTTACTACCCCATTTTCATGAGTTTCAATAGTATCTAGCTTTATAATTAAGAATCCTGCTCCTTTTAAACTATCCATTATTTTATCCATTAATACTTTATACTTTTCATTTTTAACATTAATCTTTTTTAGTTCTTCAAATCCATCTGTAATACTATATGTTCCAGTTAGATATTTATCTTCTAAATTATTAACATCATCATAGAAATAGTATTTATTTTCTTCAAATACTAAATAACTTTTCTTATCAGATAATTCTTTCCAATTACCAACAATATTATTAGTATTATCCAACTCATCATTACTATCTACATACTCAGAATAATTACCCCAGTCTTTACTTAATTCTAATTGTATTTGATCATAACTAAATTTATCAAGGCCCTTTTCAAAAACAGTATCTATTAATTTAGGACCAAATGATATTCCAAAAACTATTGCTAATACTATTACTATTACAGAGAAAACTAATGAAATTGTATTTAGAATAACACCTGCTGTCTTTTCAGCGCATCTTTCTGTTTGACTAAGACCAAGTATTAATCCAATTACTGGTAATGGTAAAAATATTACTCCTAAAAATAAAGATAAAATGCCAATTACTAATGAAGCAATTGCTGGTCCTTTTGATACTTTATTCCTAGTTCCACATTTACTACAGAAATTAGATCCATCTTCTATTTTATTTCCGCAACTTTTACAATACATACTATTCACCTTCTAGAAATCATAATCAAAATAATCATTATAGTCAAAATCATAATCAGTATTTCCATTATCATTAATTATAATATCACTACTACCATCATTTTCTTCTCTTGATTCATATGTATCAGTCTTATAAGCAGCAACTAAAAATACAATTATAAATATCCAAGATATAATTGATATTACTAACATTATTGCATTTATAATAATACCAGCTGTTTTTTCTCCACACTTTTCTTTTTGACTAAGACCTAGTGTTAAACCAATAATTGGTAGTGGTAAAAATAAAGATCCCATAAAGAAAGATATAATACCAATTACTAAAGACGCTACTGCTTTACCTTTATTAACTGGTGTATAAGTAGTTGTTGTAACTGTTACTTCTGGTTCAATTTTTTCTGTTGTATTTACTACTTCTGTTACTTTAGTTCCACACTCTGTACAAAATTTAGCACCTTTTTTAAGCTCTTTTCCACATACTTTACAATTCATTATTATTTCCTCCAATACTATAAATAATTATACACGATAATTGTAAACTTTTAAATAAAAAATTACTATGCTATAATATTTTTATCATAGGAGGTACTTATGATAGAAAAGATATTTAAATTAAAAGAAAATAAAACAAATATAAGCACTGAATTCATAGCTGGTCTTACTACATTTATTGCTATGAGTTATATTATATTTTTAAATCCAAGTGTACTAAGTCAAACTGGTATGAGTTACGAAGCAGTATTTACTGCTACTATTCTAACAACAGTACTTGCTACTCTATTTTTAGGATTATATGCTAATGTGCCATATGCATCAAGTGCAGGTATTGGTCTTGGTAGTTTATTTACTTATACACTATGTGGTAGTCTTGGTTATACTTGGCAAGAATCACTCGCAATAGTATTTATTTGTGGATGTATAAACCTAGTAATAACACTAACAAGTTTAAGAAAAAGAATTATATCTTCAATACCATCTTTCTTACAAGAAGCAATTACTATTGGTATTGGACTATTCATAACATATGTTGGTTTAATGAATGCTGGTATTATTGAATTTAATGCTAGTGATATAGAATATGGAATTGCTCAAAATGTAGTACCTCAATTATCTAATTTAGTAAAACCAGCTGTACTAGTTTCAGTATTAGGTTTAATATTTACCTCAATATTACTTGTTAAAAAAAGAAAAGCAGCATACTTAAAAGGAATAATATTTTCAACATTAATTGGTATTCCACTTGGTGTTACTAAATTACCTGATTTTACAAACTTTAAACTTATTCCTAGTATTACTCCTACTCTTTTAAAATTAGATTTTAATGGTTTATTTAGTGTTAAAACAGGAGTATTTATATTATTAATGACAATATTCACAATTACAATTTCAGATTTGTTTGATACTATTGGTATATTTATTGGAACTGGTAAAAAAGCAGGAATATTCAAAATAGATAAAGATGGAAATATGCCAAAGAATTTAGAACGTGCTATGGTAGCTGATTCAGCAGGAACAATAATTGGTGCTGTACTTGGTACAAGTAATGCAACAACATATTTAGAAAGTACTGCTGGTATTGAAGCCGGTGGAAGAACAGGACTTACTTCAGTATTTGTTTGTTTATTTTTCCTACTTTCTATATTCTTATATCCAATAATAGAATGCGTACCTATGGCAGCAGTAGCTCCAGTATTAATATTAATTGGTGTATCAATGTTTGAAAATGTCTCATCAATAGACTTTAAAAAATTAGAAATAGCAATTCCAGCATTCTTTACAATAGTAATGATGCCTCTTGGATATTCAATCACAACAGGAATTGAATTTGGATTTATATTCTACTCAGTTATTTCTATTTATACTCATAAAGCAAAAGATGTATCACTGATTATATACATATTCTCATTCTTATTTATGTTAAAATACATTTTAATGGCAATATAAAAAGATATCAATTTGATATCTTTTTTTTATTCATTATCTTCTATTAACTTTTCTATTTGTTCTAAATCTTCATTATAAATATCAGATACATCATCATAATATTTTCTTATGGCTTCATCTTTTTTAATATATTCATTTATTTCTTCAATATCACTTTCTAAATCAGCTTTATCAGCTAATATATCCATAAACATATTATCATATGTTCCATTTTTATATTCATTTAATAATTCAGCATATGTAGTAAAGAAATACTCATCATATAAATCATTTTCAATCATAAATGAACACATTGATACAGTTATATAAAATTCCATTAGATCATTTTCTAAATCTTCTTTTTTAATTTTCTTATCAATTATATTATCATTTACTTCTTGAATACTATCTACTGTTATAAGTCCTAATTCTTTATAATAATCATATATTTCTTTCTTTTTATCTTTATATAAAATATCTAATTTCATAATTCCTCCTAAAGTATTGCAAGTAAACCAAGTACTTCTTTTGAAACAGTATCTATATTAGTTGAAGTTACTATAATTTTCAAGTCTTTAAAATAAAAAGTTTTATATTTTTTATCTTTTATAATACTTAAGAATTTTCTTTGATGTATATCACTAGAAGCATCCATATCAATTATTAAATATTCTTTTCCATATAATACATTATAAAAATCTATTTGTTCTAATTCATCTTCTCTAATATTAGCATTTATTCTAACACTATTTATTTTAGTAAAATTACCTTTCAAATTACTTTTATCAACATATATAGGACAATCTAATTCTAATAATTTATCTAACTTATTATTCATTATTTTTCACCCCTTTTAGAAACATTAATGATTGCTTTCTTCAATGTTGATAACTCTTCTTCACTACTATTAATGCTAGCCCAAAGATTCATAAATAAATCTTTATATTCACTATGCAAAATAGAATTATAAAATACTATTACTCTTTCTAATTCTTCTAATGTATAAGCAGAAGAACTAAATGCATTAGTCATAAAAGTAATATCATTATTACTATAATTAAGTTCATTAAAATTAGTTATTTTTCCATCTAAAATATCATCTATTCCTAATGATAGATAGTTATCATAATAATCCATAAATTTCTCTTTAGTTTTATCATCTAAATAATAATCTAAATTACATTTATAACCACTAATATTTACTTCATTACTTACTCTAATAGACCAATTCTTAGGAGTTAAACTATATAGAAAATCATAAGTATTTCTATCTTTAATATCTCTAATTAAATCACTAGGATTTTCATTTAAATATGATTTAACTACTCTATTAATACCATTCTTATTAGCCCAATTAATATAATCACTAATACCAGGTTTAAAATCTATTTTTTTAATTTTAGAATATAATTTAAAATCTAAAGTATTTAGTGGGTCAGCATATTCTTCAGCATTACCACAAAATAAAATATTAACATTATCTGGTATCATAAAAGGGCCAATATGTCTTTCTTTTTCAAGCAAATCATAAATGTATATATGCATGGTTGGATCAAATTCATCAAAGTCATCAAATACAAGTAAACATCCATCTTCACCACTTCTATTAGACAAAGACATTAATTCTCTATACCATACTGGTTTATCACATACTAAATCTTCTTCAGTAAATGAAGATACATTATATATTAAATGATTTTTATTTATCTTTTTACAAATACTAGTTTTTCCTACTCCAGGATGAGCAATTAAATATAGAACAATATTCTTTTTGCCATAGAGAGTGTTTATTTCATTAATAACTCTTTGCTCTTCATTTAATTTTAATCCATCAAATGTTTTCTTTCTTCTAGCCATACGCCCTCCGTTTTCATGCACTATTATAAGTTTAACATAAAAAGATTCAAAATAAAATATTTGATAATTATCATATTTTTTTATATAATATGTTTGGAGGAAAGTATGAGCGGAGACATTATTAATATTCTAATCTCTATTGCTATTGGTGCCATTGCAGGTTTTCTTGCAAGTAGAATTATGGGAAGTAAAGGTGGACTTTTAAGAAACATCATAATGGGAATCGTTGGTGGTGTTGTTGGTTCATTCTTACTAGGATTAATTGGCATCAGTGGTTCAGGTTATATTGGAACTATTATTGTATCAGTAGTCGGTGCTTGCATAGTTATTTTCGTTGGTCGATTACTATTTAAATAATAAGAAAACAATATGTAAAATCATATTGTTTTTTTTATGTCTTTATTTTATAATTTCTATGATAGGAAGTGAGTAAAATGGAATTATTTCTATTATGTTTAAAAATATTTTTAGGAAGACTTGTTGATGTAACACTAGCTACTATGGTTACAATGTATATTGTAAAAAACAAAAGAATTACAGCAGCTATAATTGGTTTTATAGATGTATTTATTTGGTTTGTAATAGTAAGAGAAGCTCTAGTTACTGATAGTACTTCTATATTCATTCCACTATGTTATGCTGGTGGTTATGCAGCAGGAGCACTACTTGGATCAGTTATATCTTCTAGAACTATTAGAACACTTATTACTGTTTCAATAGTTACAAGTGAAGATGAAAAAGTAACAGAAGCTATGCTTAAAAATAAATTTGCTGGTACTCTTCTTAGAGGTACTGGAATTCATAGTAAAGAAGAATCATTTATTATCTATTCACAAGTAGAAAGTGGAAGACTTAAATTACTAGAAGATATTGTTAAAAAAGAAGATCCAAAAGCTTATATAGTAGTTACTGAATCTAAAGAAGCATTTAATGGATATTTTGGAAAATAGAAATTAGTTAAAAAACTAATTTTTTATTTTATTATTTTATGTTATAATGTATATATAATAGGAGTTTGGTTATGAGTGATGATAGAGCTTATGCAATAAGTGCAGCTAATTTAGACGTATTAGAAAGAAACCTAGATTACTTAGCAAATAACATTGGTGAAGTTGATGTTAGAGTTGAAGATGTTAATCAAAAAGTTAATAAAGTTTCTGAAGAAGTTAAAACAATTAACTCTAATATTAGAGACTTAATTAATGAAATAAGAGAAACAACTATTCTTACAAATGCTAAGCAATCAATTAGTCTAGCACAAGATGAAATTAATAAAAAATATGGCCACTATGATAATATTAGAAGAAAAATTAGTGGTTTATTTCAAGCTATTGAAGTTGGTTCAATAGATAAAAAAACAATTAAATCTTTAAAGGAAAACGCTTTAGTTGATACACCAGATTATTGGTTATCAAGTGCTTTTGTTGCGATTTGTGCATGGTTAAATGATAATAAAGAAGAAAGCATAAGTGCATTAAAAGACGCTATCAAAAAAGATGATGAGAAAACAAGTTTATTCTTCTCATTAATTAATCTTAAATTTGATAGATATGCTTCATCATTCATGTGGTTAAAAAGATACTTAGATATGCAAGATGCATCTAAGATGGAAAATAAGATTGTTCCCCTACTTGATTCATTAACAGGTGGTATTTTTAATGAAGAAGAAAAAGAATATTTCTTAAATAAAATAACTCTATGGACTAATGAATTAGATAGTAAATCAAACTATAAAAATATTCAAATAAATAGATGGATAGATTTCTTAGTATTCTTACTAGGAGAAAAGAACTATGATGAATACTATTATATTAAAAACTTTACAAATAAATATGCAGATATTAATAGATTAACAAATATAAATGTATCTCAAAGAAATATTTATTATTACTTTGTAGAAGCTATTAATGAAAAAGAAGAAATTAATCTAAATAAGAAAGATCAAGTAGATAAAATAATTAATCTATTAATTTATAATTATGAAAATGATGAATTAGATTTAAGAAAAGATATTGCTAAGAATCAATTAATAATTGATGAAAATGGTAATACTACTAAAGCAAAAGAAAAATTCAAAATGTCAGAATTTGCTTATCTAAAAAATACTGATTTTTATTCAATACTAACTAATATAGTACTTCAAAATAATGAATTAAAACCAAGTATTAATACTAAAAAATTATCATTATCTCTTCTTAAAGATTTAATTAATAATTCATATGAACATCTAAATGAAAATGCTTTAGATAATATGAATATAATGATAAAGATTAATAATTTTACAGGTTCAACTATTGATGGTAAAAATGAAAAAGAATTAGTTGATTCTTTATATCAAACAATTGATAAAGAAACAAGACTTGATATTGAAAGTGTTAAATTATTTGATGTTAAAATGATATTTACTTTAATATTTGGATTTGTTTGTTCTATTATTTTATATTTAATGGATATGAGTATTATCTCTGTTCTAATAGTATTAGCAACAATAGTGATGTTAATATATTCTTTCTATGCAAACTATAAAGTAAGAAGTGAAAAAATTCAAAAAAGAGAACAAAGAAAGAAAGAAGAGAGAAATATATTATTAAATGTAATCGCTGAAATAGTAGACTTTAGATTTATAGTTAAAGATGGAATAGAAATTAAAAATAAAACAACTACTCTATTAAAAACACTTGATTATAAAAACTATATTAAAACAAATAATGATAGAAATATAACTATAGAAAAAGATAACGATAATTTTGTTAAACCAAATAATGAATTATTTGATGAAGAAGAAAAAGATACTAATAAACTAAATCCTCCTAAATGGAATTTAGAACCTCCATATGAAAATGTAAGGACGGTGATTAGATAATGACGTATTATGAATGGGTATCTTATATAGATGAGTTAAAAACTAAACCAATTACTGATGATGTTATCAAAAAAATAAATACTTATGATTTTGATTTCCCACCAGAAGTAATGGTAAGACTAGAAGATCATTTATTAAGAGTTATATTTGATAAACTAGGAACTATAAGAGATGAACTAGATACTGAAATTGATAAAGTTAATTCACCACAAGAATTAACACTACTAATTAATAAAATTAAAAGTACTATAAAAGATGTATTTAAAATACAAAAAGTTAAATCATTTGATACAGCATTATTAAATGAATTAAAAGGCGATATTGAAAGGTATGTTGATGATTATACTACTACTATTAAAAGACGTTATGCTGCTGTTAAATCAAGTGATTATGCTATGATTCTAAATAATCTTAATTTAATGGAGGAAAGATGAACTATTTAAAAACTAAAAAAACTTTAACCAGATATATCAATGCAAGAATACCATTAATAGTCATTAACTCTATTGAAAAGACAAGAACAATTGATTTATTAAAAGAAATAAGCGTTGAAAATAATCTAAATATTAAAATACATTCTATGTCTAAAGGATTTAGTGATTTAAATACTGGAGAAGTTTTTAGTAATGAAAAATTATTTATTTCTTCACTAGATTATATATCAAATGAATTATCTACTTCAGAAAACAAAATATATGTATTAAGTGATACTGAAGAATTAGACTCAGAAAGTATTACATCTAGATATTTGATGGATTTAACTACTCTAGCTGAAAAGAAATCATCTTGTATTATAGCTATTACTCCATCAGTAATATGGCCTAATTTACAAAGACAAGGAATGATTATTGATTTTGATTTACCTGATCAAAATGAAATAAATCATATTATTCTTGAATCATTAAAACCATATAATGGACAGTTAACTATTGAATGGGATAAAGATGATGTAAAAGATGCTGCTAATACCCTACTTGGTTTAAGTAGTACTGAAATCAAAAATGTTTTATCTACTTTAATAGCAAAAGGATCAATTCTTAAAAATGATTTAATAGAATTAAAATATGCTAAAGATAGTTTATTTTCAAATATTAATGGTTTAGAAAAAATAAATGTTGATGAAAAGTTAGCATTTGGTGGACTAAATGTTTTAAAGAATTGGTTAAATGAAAAAGGCAAATTATTAAATTTAAATAAAAAAGAAGAAATGACTAAAAGAGGTATCAAACCTCCTAAAGGAATATTATTATTAGGTGTTCCTGGTTGTGGTAAATCTCTAGCAGCAAAAGCTATATCTAAAATGTGGCAAAGACCTTTATATAGATTAGACTTCTCTACTATTCAAGGTAGATACGTTGGTCAAAGTGAACAACAATTAAAAGAAGCACTAGAGACAGCTGAACATGTTAGTCCATGTATATTATGGATAGATGAAATTGAAAAAGGTTTATCAGGATTAAATGATTCAAATGGTATTACTCAAAGATTAGTTGGTCAATTCTTATTCTGGATGCAAGAATCTAAGAAAGATGTATTCGTAGTAGCTACAGCAAATGATATTCAAGCATTACCAGCTGAGTTATTAAGAAAAGGTAGATTTGATGAATTATTCTTTATTGATTTACCAAATGCAGAAGAAAGAAAAGAAATAATAACTTTATATTTAAATAAATATTTTGGAGTAAATGCTCCAGAAGAAGTATTAAAGAATCTTGTTACTATAACAGAAAACTTCTCTTCTTCAGATATTGAATCAGTTCTAAGAGACTTAGCTTATTCAGTAATAGCTAATAATAAACAATTAACTACTGCTGATATAGTAAATGCTTATAGTAAAGCATTATCTATTTATAAAACTAATAAAGAAAAAATAGATACTTTAAGAAACTGGGCTAAAGATAGAACTAAAAAAGCTAGTTAATAAAAGACAAATAAAAAACTGTGTTAAACACAGTTTTTATTTTCTTATAAAATTGTTGGTACTAAGAAATAAATCATAAATAGTATAAATACTATCAATGTAACAATTGTTATATCAGTATGAGGTTTTGTTTTAATCTTTCCACACTTATAAGCAATTAAATCAGTTAAGTAAACAACTCCATCTACAAATACATATGTTACAATTCCCATTCCAATACCTTTAGTAATTGAATAAGCAAGTAACATAGTAATTATTGTCATAAATGCTGGAACAGCATTTTTAATATTTGAAAAATCTACTTTAACAACATTGCTCATCATAACAACACCAACATATATTAATGCACAAGCAGCAGATGCGCTTGGAATAAATGCAAATAATGGAAGTAAGAATATTGAAAGAAGGAATAATACTGCAACAACTAATGCTGTAAGTCCTGTTCTACCACCAACACTTACCCCTGTTCCACTTTCAACAAAAGTAGTAACTGTACTTGTTCCACTTATACTACCAGCTACAGTAGCAATACTATCAGCATACATCATCTTGTCATAATTAACAGGTTTACCATCTTCATCCATTAAATTTGTTGTTGAACAACAACCAATAACAGTTCCCATAGTATCAAACATATCAATCATACTAAATGTAATAATTAACATTACTACTGACATTAATGATCCCTCAGGGAATGCAAATCCACCTTTAAACACAGATAAGAATACAGTGTTATCTCCACTAAAGAAAGCACTAATATTTTCCCAGAATTTCCAACTAATACCAGGAACATTTCCAGTTAATACTTGTGTATTAGCAACACCCAAAGGTATAGCTAAAATAGTTGAAGCTATAATACCAATTATAACTGAACCTTTTACTTTATAATGAGATAAAACTGCTATTACAAGTAAACCAAATAAACATACTATTGCACAGCATGCTGCTCCCCCTGGAGCCCATAATTCATAATTATTGAAATCTACCATTTGTAGTAAAGTAAATTGGTTATCAGTAATAATACTTGCATTTTGTAAACCAATAAATGCTATAAATAAACCAATACCTACTGAAATACTAGTTCTAATAGAAACAGGTATTCCTTCAAATATCTTCTCTCTTAAAGATAATAGTTTACCAGTCTTTTTGTTTCTTCCACATGGAATGAATGATAAAAGCAAGAATATTACTCCACTAATAAATACAATTGCCATTGCATTTCCATAGGAATACGCAAATCCCATTGCACCACCAACGATTGTACCAATCATTGCATTTAGCCCCATACCAGGTGCTTGAGCAAGAGGCATTTTTGCAAGTAAAGCCATAAGAAGTGTTCCAATAAATGCTCCTAAGGCAGTAGCAATGAATACACTAGAGAATCTAGGATCACTTACTCCTCCCCAAAGAATATTATTTGGATTGACTATCAAGATATAAGCCATAGCAAGAAATGTTGTTAGCCCGGCAAATATTTCGATTCTTTTTGTTGATTTTCTAGAAGTGATTTCAAAGAATGAATCTAACTTACCGCCACTATTCTTTTTGTTTTTCATGAAAACAATCTCTTCCCTTCTGGAAAATAAAAAATCTTACAATAATGCTGTAAGACTATATACTCTAAGCAGAAAAGATATCATGTCATAGTCCATTCATTTATGGTGAATTGGTAGAAACGCTTAAACCATATTATTAAGCATATATGACTATCTACTTTCCACTATAATTATACAAATATTATTATTAAAAATCAATAAAAAAGTACCATTAATTTTTTGGTACTCTTACTAATTTTGTTTGTTCCTTTAATTCCCTACTAGCATTTAAAAAACCAATCAATATTTCATGTGTATTTAAGTCAGGAATATACTCTTCATCTTCAATACTTAAATACTTTGGTGTTTCTTCTAAATATCCTTCTAATGGATATTTTTCTTTTATTCTAGTTGAACAATATACTTTTCCTAAATGACCTTTTTCTGGTTTTACAAATACATTATCAGATGTTACTACTCCTCTATCAATATGAACTGCTCTTTCAAATGAAGGAGTATCAAGAATAATTCTTTCATATTCCCCCTCTTCATCTACTAAAGCATCTATACTACATATTAATCTAGTATCTTGATATATTTCTTCAAACAAAAGATGATAATCTCCATCTCCTAGATTAACCATAGTATAAGTGTATTTTAAACAATCTTCTTCTTTTTCAAAAACTCTAAAACCAAATCCACTTTCAGTTTCTATCATAAAGTCTCACCTCTATTTATAAATATTAACAGCGGTTCCAACCTCTACTTGTTCATAAAGTTTTTTAATATTATCTAAAGGTACATTTACACATCCATGAGATCCATCTGTTTTATATATATCTCCACCAAATTTATCTCTCCATGTCGCATCATGTATACCATATACTCTTCCTATAAATGCTATCCAATAATTAACATGTTCTAAATAGTCTCTACCTTTTAAATAAACATCTTTTTTCTTACTCAAAACTTTATAATGTCCAGTTGGAGTACCATTATTTTGACCAGTGACTACATCACTAGTAAGTACTAATTTATTATTCTTATAATAATATAATTTTTGTTCATGAATATAAACATCAATTCTAGCATTAACTGTTCCATTCTTAACTTGTCTTTCTTTAACAGTTACATTAATTGTTCCTGTTGCTTCATTACCACTAGAATCTTTAACACTAACATTAATTTTATATTTACCTGCTTTTTTATTATTAACTTGATTATCTATAACAACATCATTGCTAATATCACCATCAACATTATCAGTTGCTGTTATTTTTCCATGATCTAATGTCCCATCAACATACATAGAAATACTTGTCTTTTCAAGAGTTAATGTTGGTGGAATATTATCAACAACATTAACATTCCTTATAATTTCTTTTTTAACTAAAAGATTCTCATAAGAATACTTAACAGTATAATTACCAGGTATATCTGTAGTAACATTACTATCCACTTTGACTTTGTCTTTAACATTTACCCAAAAGAACTTAGCTTTATAGCCCTCTTCTTTATATTCGTCGTTTAAATTAAGAGTAATTTCTTTTTCTCCTCTTAATGACATATCTAAAGGAAAATTATCAAAGTCGATAAACCTAACTACTAGTAGTACACCTATAACCAACAATAAAAAAACAATTGAAATTATTAATCCTCTTTTTTTCATACTTCTTCCTTTTCCTATATTATACCAAAAAAAATAAAAAAAAGAAGATAAATTTATCTTCCTAATTTAGTAAAGTCTAATTCTATTATTTGGCCACCTGTTTTACGCTCTTCTTTTTGATCAAATATAGTTTCTAACATAATTCTTTTTATATTACTATATACTATTCTTGATTGTAAACTTGATAACTCTGACTGAATAAATTCATGATCTTCATCATCAAAGAATTGTTCATATTCTTCTCTACTCATTCCTTGATAAAAAGCTATTTTAGAACTAATACCAAGTTCTCTTCCAACATAATATATATATGCTTCTTCACTTATAGTTGTTTGCATCTCTACTGATACATAATAATCATGTACTCTTGTAAACATCATTTCATAATTATATTCTTCTTCTCTATTAGTATAATTATCCCAACCAGTCATTACTTTTTTAAGTCTTTCTTGGAAAGTTTTTAATACATCAGGATGTACAGCAGCATAATCAGATAAATCTTCATCATATCTTCTTAAAAAATCAACCATAAATGTAACAGTACCATCCTTAGTTATCTCACTAGGACTATCATACATACTATGTAATACATCTTTTAGATTTACTTCTTCATCTAATAAATAATCTATTGATTGACGAGCATAATACTTAATTATTTCTTCATCGCCATTATATTGATCATAAAATATACTAAATCCAAGACCAAATTCTCTATCTTCTGGATGTACTTCCCTATATGCTACATTACCTAACATTTCAGTCATAAATTTAGCCATAAAAAGTATTCTATACTTAGCATATTGTTCTTCATGATGAGCATTTTCAAGAGCGTTACACATTTGAACTATAACACTTGTTCTTTCATAATCATCATGAACCAGTTTTAAAAATTCATCTGCTACACTATCAATAAAATCAACATCCGTTTTAAATCTAAGTATTAACATTGAAACAAATTTTAAATCACTTTTAACTTTAGAAGAACATAGATTATATAGTTTTTTATCTCCACTTGCCATTATGACTTGTATCATAAATTCAGGATCATTTTCCAATTCATCTACATCATAACCATCAAGTTCATCACCATTTATATAATCTAATATTAATTTAGTATTGTATGCCATATTTTATTTACTCCTTATATGATTATTATAACATAATTATGATATAATATACATAGTAGGTGTCATATGAAAAGATTATATTTAATTACTTTTATTTTATTATTGTTAATGCCATTAAAAATAAAAGCATTAACAGAAGATGAAGCAAGAAAAGCTATTGTTGACTATGCTTATTATATTTACAATAACAAAAAAAGTGATATTACTTATGTATTACCTAAAGAAGTTAACCAACAAAAGATATTTCTTGGCTATAAAACACAAAACAATTCTTATGCTATGGATTGTAATGCTTTTGTTGGTTTTGTAGTATATAATGCATTTAGAATAGAAGCTAATTCTAATGGAACTATTCCTCAAAATGGTAATAAAGATGGTATGTTAAATTCTTCTGGAAGAGTTGCATTAAATGGAAATGATGGATGGTCTTCTCATAGTTCCTTATATGATTCAACTAGATACATGTTAAGAAAAGGAGAAACTATTCAATCTGCTGCTAGTAGAATAAACTTAGAAAGTAAACTAAAACCAGGTGATTTAATCGCAGTAGTTGGTTTTGGTAGTAGTTCATATAATAGCCAAGATGAAGCAAATAAATCAACTCATATAATGATATATGTTGGTGATGGAAAATATATTCATAATAGAAGCGAAGGCGTTAGTTTAAATGATTTAAGTGCTATATCATATGGTAATAGAGTTGGTTCTACTTTTCCTGATGCTAAAGGTAATACTGGACCACACGGTGCTATCACAGTACTCACTCTTCAAAATTATGAATCGATTCCATCAAGTGTATTAGATGGTTATAGATATCCAAGTGGAGATGGACAACTAATAGTAGAAGGAAAAACCTCTACTCCACAAGAACCTCAAGAGCATTGTAGTTATCAAGCAGTAGAAGGATTAGAGTTATGTGAAAGAAAAGATATCGCAGGTATTGTAAGAATTATTACTACTGTAATACTAATCATTAGAATAGCTGTTCCAATAATACTAATATTATCAGTTATGATAAAATTAATAAGAGCAATAACATCTCACGATGATATTAGTGCTATGAAAAAACCAATTATTACAAGTGTAATAGCTGCAGTACTTGTATTCTTAATTCCTACATTTGTAAATGTCATTATGAAAATATGTTCAGTTGATATTAGTTTTGATGAATGTATAGAATTATCAAAAAATCCAAAAGAAACAATTCAATATGTATGTAGTGATGATCCAACACATACAGATGATGATACTGATTATAAAAAAGATGGTAACTATATTACCCTATCTAGTAAAGATGTAACTGGATATTATTTTTCAAATCAAAAAGAAAACTTAACAGACACTGATAGTAAATGGATTTCATCAGATAAAAACAATATTGATTTTGTACTCTTACCTGGTAAACATTATGCTTATATTAGAACTAAAAATGAAATAATTGAAAAAGAAATAGATATTACTACAAGTGATATATCAGTAACAAATGATAAAACTGATATTTCCATTCTAAGTACTGATATAGATACATTCTTAAAAAGTAAAGGTTCCTCATTGGAAGAATTAAATCAAGCAATTGAAAGAAGTGTTTATATAGCAGGTGGTGGTAAAGAAGGCGCAGCTGCTGCATCTTTAGCTTTAACACAAATACTATATAATAAATATAAAATTAAAATATCATATGGATCAACTTATCCAGGAAGTCATATAGTTCATGGTGTTCCTCAAGATTGGGGTTCTAGTAAAGTAACATCTGCTATGAAAAAAGGACTATTTAATAATATTGGAATACACTGTGGAGGATTTGTTAGTTGGGCATATACACAATCAAATTATTCTATGAATAGTGGTATTGGTTCATCTAAACAATTATGTTCTTGGGGTTATGCAAGAATACATAAAATAACTTCTAATAATCGTGGTAGTGTTGGAGATGTAGTTACATATGCTAAAGTATGTGATGAAAGTAAACACGTAGCTATTATTAGTGCTATGGATGAAAATGGTTATTATGTAACAGAAGCAAATGCTAGAACAAAGATGATAGATAATGTTAAAACACTAGTTGATAATATTGGTGTTGTTACTACATATGAACCATTTAATAATACTAGATTCTATTCATACTTAGATATGTCTAATACAATAAATAATAAACAAATGAAAACTAGTTTACCTACTGGATTTTAACAAAAAAAGATTGGAATTTCCAATCTTTTATTTTATTGTAACTACTTTTGATTGATTACAAGGAGTCTTAACAGTAATATCATCTTTAACTCCTTCATATAGTTTAACACTATATTGTTCTGTAACATCAATAACGTTCTTTTTAGAAGCTTTAAATGTAGCTGGTATATTTGATACTATTGTTGGATTATTAGCCTTATATGCGCTATTTTTAATGTATACAGGACTGTTATCATCAAAAACTTTTATTGTTAGTTTTGGTTCATAATCAATTTTAATAGTTGTCTTATATCCATTTGTTAAACTTACTGTTACTCTAGTTATCATCTCTTCTTTTTCTTCACAATCTTTAATTCTTGTAAATTTATAATGACTATCTGATATTCTTTGAGCAGTATAACATTTTGGTGTTTCCCATTTAATAGTTTTATCTTTTGCATATCCTTTTATTTTAGCAGTAATATCAAATGAACTATTTACCCCTACTATACATTTTTTATTTGTACTAAGAGTTACAGTAGCATTCTCTTTTTTACCAGTTTTTTCTTCTACAGGTTCTTTCTTTTCCCACATAACTTCAATAACTGTATCTTTTAATATTCTAGTATTCTTAAAATCAAAATCTGTTTCACTTATACATTTATTATCACTAGGTGATAAAGTGAATCCTTTTTCACACATAAATGTATCTATGCTTTCTCCCTGATTAATTCTTTCAATTATATTACTATCTAAAACATAAGTTTCACGAAATCCTCTAAAATAATAATTATTTTTAGATAATTTTTCTTTTATTAATGATTCATCTACTTTGCCAAATAATCTTACCATTTGAACTGTATTCTCAAGATCATTGTTATATTTTATTACAACTTCAAATTTATGAAGCCACCATACAATACCAACAATAGATAAGAATAATAAAAGAATCACTAGTAATACCCATTTTCTACTCTTTTTCTTTTCTTCCATAATACTTCTCCTTTTAGTAAGTAATTCCATTTAAGAAGATATTTTCTAATCTTTCCTCTTCTACCCATGCTGTAAAACAAAATACATATGTATCTTTTTTATGTCTATGATAGAACAAATATGTATTAGCATTATTATAATTAGTAAAATGTACTTTAGTATATTTAATACCATTTACTTCTACTTCTGTTTTACTATCATAACTAGTAGTTGTATCTTTAATCGCATAATTTATATCTTTATTTTTATAACGAAATATTCTAATAACAAAATTAGAAGTGTTATCTTCATTTCTTTCAGAATAATAATTAAGTGCATTTCCAGTATCAGTTTTTCTAAAATTACTAGCTATTTTATATTTAATACCATATCCACTTTCATCTTGATTTATCTTATATAAAACACCTGCATACATATATTCATCATCTGCAAGTACTACTTTTTTCTCTTCTTCTTTTTCTTCTTCTCTTCTAGAACATCCACATCCACATAAAGAAAATATCATTAAGAATGCAATTAATACTATAGTAATCTTTTTCATTTAACAACACCTATATATGGTAAATTACGATATTTTTGATCATAATCAAGTCCATATCCTACTACAAATAAATCTTCTATTTCAAAACAAGAATAATCTGCTTCAATATCGACTTCTCTTCTCTCTTTTTTATCAAGTAAAGTTACTATTTTTAATGATTTAGGTTTCATATCACTAATATATCCTTTTAAGAATTTCAAAGTATGACCTGTATCAACAATATCTTCTAGTATTATTACATGTTTATCTTTAATATTCTTTTCAGATATAGATAAGTTTAATTCTACTTTTCCACTAGACTTATCACCACTATAAGATGATACTCTTAAAAATTCAAGTCTAGCATCTCCCTTATACTTCTTTAATAGTTCACAAGCAAAAAATACAGCTCCTTTTAAAGTACATATAAATACTACTTCTTCATTCCCATATTCAGTATATAATTCGTTAGATAATTCTTTAATTCTAGTATTAATTTCTTTTTCACTAATTAATTTCTTTATCATATATTCTCCTATTAACATTATACTAAAAATTATTTAAAAAATCTTGTATTTTTATTTATTTTTTTGTAGAATAAAAACTAATTTCAAAGGAAGAGATATTATGGATGATAATGAAAGAAATATAAGAGACCTTCTTCAAGAAGCAAAAGCTATAAGAAGAGAACTTGAAAAAATGAATAACAATCTAAGATATATAGAACAACTTAAGACTACTGCTGAAGAAATAAAAAGAATATTACAACAAAAAAGATAGAATTAATTCTATCTTTTTTATTTTACTCTATCTCCTATTTCATGTATTAAATCTTTAGTAATTAACATACTACTAGTAATAATCTTATTATATGTTTTAATTAATTCTCCATTAATATATACATTAGTAGTTAACTCATCAAAATTATTTAATATGAATAAATTATTCCTATATATTTCACAAGCTCTTTTAATATAACTATCTATATATTTCATATCTTCATTATAACATTTAATAATTACTCTATTAATTTCTTTATCCTCTACATGATAAACTTTATGAGAATTAGTTATGTTATAATCCATATCTAAATTGAAATCTATTGTTTTAAAATATTTCTTTCTCATAGCATTAACATCTAATGGACTATTTAATTCTTTATATAATACTTCATCACTACTCTTAAATCTAGATGTAGTTAAATAACAAGAATCAGCCATTACTGTTATAGCTATTATATCTTTTAATTCATCACTAAATGTATATATATCTTTAAATAAATCATATATAAATAAACCAGTACTAGTATATTCAATAGAATAAGTATTCTTTACTCTATTTGTTTCTATATGATGATCTATTGATAAAACAATATTATAATCTTTATTTCCTAATGATTGAGATGGATCATTATGATCAACTAATATAAATGTTTTATTCTTTAGACTTCTTCTTTTTAATATTAGAGGTTCTTCTATAGTATAATCTTCTATTAATTTTCTATCTTCTTCTAAAATAGTATAATCATCTAACATACAAAAATGAACATTTACTATAAAATTACTAAGTACTTTATATAATAAATAACTAGAAAAATATGAATCTGTATCAATCTTATCATGACCTATAATATAAAGTTCATCATAATTTTTTAAATCCTCTATTATTTTAAGAGCCATCTCTTTCATATTATTCACCATAATCATTATAACACAATTATTCTACAGTAACGCTCTTTGCTAAATTTCTTGGTTTATCAACGTCAAGTCCTCTTGATACACTAATATAATATGATAGTAATTGAAGAGGAATTACTGCTAGGGATGGATAAAAATATTTACTAGTATTTGGTATATGAATCTTATAATCAGAAAAAGGTATATCAATATTCTCTGGTGATATTGTTATAATGTATGCTCCTCTTGATTTAACCTCCATTAGATTACTAATTGTTTTTTCATATATATCATCTTGAGTTACTATTCCAATTACTAGTGTTCCATCTTCAATTAAACTAATAGTTCCATGTTTTAACTCTCCTGCTGCATATGCTTCACTATGTATATAACTTACTTCTTTTAATTTTAAACTACCTTCTAAACTAATAGCATAATCTAGTCCCCTACCAATATAGAATGCATCTTTAACATTAGCAAATTCACTTGATAATTTTTGAATATCATTAGTTAATTTATCTAATATTTTTTTAGTCTTATCACCCAAAGTGCTAACTTCTTTAATAAGACTAGTATATTCTTTATTAGTTATTTTACCTTTTAATAATGCTAAATGTATCCCAAATAAATAACTAACTATTAATTGAGTACTAAATGCTTTAGTAGTAGCTACACTAATCTCAGGACCAGCAAGTGTATATAAAACATAATCTGCTTCTCTTGCGATTGTAGAAGATACTACATTTACTATTCCAAGGGTTTTAACTCCTTGAGATTTTGCTTCTCTTAAAGCAGCAAGTGAATCAGCTGTCTCTCCTGATTGGCTAATAATTATAACAAGACCATCTTTATCAAGTTCTAAATGTCTATATCTAAATTCAGAAGCTATATCTACCCTAACACTTACTTTAGTTAAATCTTCTATTATATATCCAGCACATACTCCAACATGATATGCACTTCCACAAGCAACTATATAAATCTGCTTTATGTTTTTTAATTCATCATCACTTATTGGAAACTCTATTTTATTATTATGCACAAAAGAATTAAATGTCTTTTTGATTACTTCATCTTCTTCATTGATTTCTTTAATCATAAAGTGTTCATAACCATTCTTTTCTGCTACACTAAGATCCCATTTAATCTCTTTTAATTCTTTCTTAATTTCATCTCCATTAAGATTATAAAAAGTTACCTTATTCTTAGTAAGACATGCTACTTCCATATTATCAATATAATAAACATTTCTAGTATATTTTAAAATTGCTGGTACATCAGATGCAGCATATAATCCATCATCACTAATACCAATAATCATTGGACTATCTTTTCTAGCTACCCATAACTCATCAGGATAATCTTCAAACATTACACATATAGCATAACTACCTCTTACCCTAACCATAGTTCTATTAATAGCATCCATTGGTCCATTTTTATATTTTTTATAATAATAGTCTATTACATTAGCAAGTACTTCAGTATCAGTTTCACTATAAAACTTATAACCATGACTTTCTAATTTTAAAACCATTTCTCTATAGTTTTCAATAATACCATTATGTACTAAAGTAACACATCCATCATTTGATATATGAGGGTGTGCATTATTTTCACTTGGCTCTCCATGAGTAGCCCATCTAGTATGACCTATACCAATTGTTCCTTTTAATCTTTTGCCTTTTATTTTTTCTCTTAAATTATCAAGTTTACCTTTAGCTTTAAATACTTCTATTTTTTTATCTCGAATAGCAAGACCTGCTGAATCATAACCTCTATATTCCAACCTAGATAATCCATCTAAAAGTATGTTAACAGCTTTTTCTTTTCCATTGTATCCTACGATACCACACATAATTTTTTCCTCCACGCAAAAAATTTAATATATGATATATCCTCTGTTACAATTTTGATTTTGCTTTTTAAATATATCTAACGATTATATAGACCGTGATAACATCCGCCGAGTCTTTCGATAGTTATCATCCTCGTCAACCAAAGTGGTCCAGGCGCTAATAAAATGTATAACTCCTTTCAAATCATTTTATTTTACACCTTAAGTATAAACAAAATAATTTTTATTGTCAAAAACAAGTGTAAAGACCCCTCTTGATATTTTACTTATTTTATGCTATAATATAGCCTCGTAAAGAGGGAGTAGTTCTCATATTAATATATGAACTATTTAAGCGTCAGTACGATAAATAATCCGCTAATAGAATAATGAACAAGACTTTTACATATAGTAGAAGTCTTGTTTTTTCTACTCTAGAAAGGAGGATTTATCAAAATCTAAATTGACATTTATTAATTAAAAATATACAATAATATTAGATAATAGGAGGTAATGTATTAATGTATACTGTATTTTTAGGAGGAACTTGTAACGGATCTACATGGAGAGATGAGTTAATTCCAAAACTTGATCCAGCTAGAGTAAGTGCTTTCAATCCAGTTGTTGAAGATTGGAATGAACAAGCTCAAGCAGAAGAAGACTATCATAAAGAAAACGATGATTTTACCCTTTACGTTTTAACACCAGAAATGACTGGAGTTTATAGTGTTTTCGAACTTGCTATGGATAGTTGTAAAAGACCAGGAAGAGTTGTTGCTTGTATCCTAGAAGAACGTGATGGTAAAACATTTGAAGGACAAGTTGCTAAAAACATGAAAAAAATTAAAAAAGATTTAGTTAAAAATGGAACATTAGTTTTCGATAACTTAGATCAAATAGCTATGTTCTTCAATACTCTACAAGATAAACAAGTTCCACATATGTAATAGAATAATAAAAAACAAGTCATATGACTTGTTTTTATTTGTGTCTTCTACTTCTACCATTATTTTTAATAGTCTTTTTAACCCTTTTAATGATTTTTCTAACTTCTTCATAATATTTAGCTGTTGGAGGTTTAAGACTCCTATTTAAGGCTAAAAACAATTGATTTAATCTTACATAATCATCATGAAAATTTGTTTCCATATAATGAAGTAACATATGAGAACGATATGTAAGTAAAGCATAATTACTAATACCATTCTCACCACCATCTTCTCTTTTAACAATATGATGGCGTGTCAAACACTCAGGATCATCAAATTCGCATCCCATCCAGTCAACTTCATAAGTACCATAAATTTTAACCATTAATTCTATGTCTTCGTTCATAATCCCTATTATAACACATATCTATCTTTTTAAAACTAAATTTGCTTCTTTTATTTGAGGAGTTCTCCATGCATTCCAATCATCTGAATAATTTCTAGCATAATATAAAGTATTAGGATAATATCTACATATAGCACTATACCAATTATTAATATCATGTACACTAGTACTTCTAGTATAACCTAAGTCTTTTGATAAATAACTATCTTTATTCTCAACAAATTTAACAATATCGTTATTATTATATGCATCACTATTAGTTAATACTTTCATATATCTAGCATACTTTTGTATTAATTCTTTATCTGCAAATAAAACTTCTCCATATATAACAACTACCCAACTATTTAAGGCATATGTGATATTAGGAAAAAAATCACACCCTTCTTCAGGTAAAGCAATACTTTTAGCAGCATCAAATCTAAATCCACTTACTCCCAAAGAAATATATTCATTTAACATATCAATTACTTTTCTTTGTACTAATCTACTATTTGGATTTAATCCAGGTAAACTCATACAATAATGAGTAACTTGATATCTATCATCCCAATTATCAACATTTCTTTTTATTTTAAAACTATCATTATTCCATAATATTTCTCTATCACAAAAAGGATGAGGATCCAAACTACCAGTATTATTAGTTGATGCTAAATGATTAATAACCGCATCAGCTATAATAACTAGTCCATGTTTTCTAGCCTCATCACATAATCTTCTTAAAGAATCTCTATTACCTATCCTATTTCCTAAATTAAAGTTTAATGGTTGATATAACATCCACCACTCTTTAGATGAATCATCCTTAGTATTTTGTAAAGGACTAATTTGAATCGCATCAAAACCTTGAGCTTTTATTTCACCCAAGTAAAATGATATATTATCTAAATCACAATCAAATAAACTAAGTATTCTCATATTCTATTAATAATTAAATAATCCTTGAAGATAATTATTTATATCTAATCCTTCTAAAGAACTTGAATCAAAATTAAATCCATTACCTAGATTTCTTAAATTACTTAAAGAATCATAATATGTTTTTAATTTTGACATTAATATAACCATTGCTATTATTATTGCTAAATAAAATACTACTTTAATACATATTGCTATTATTTTTCTAGTTCTTCTGTCTTTCTCAATCTTTTCAAGTTTAGCAACTCTTTCTTCAAGATTTTTAATTTTCTCTTCAGTACTCATAGTTACTTGTGTAGTTGTAGTTTCATTATTCATACTATTTCTTCCTACCCTTCATTTTTTTAATCTTAACTATATCTCCTTTAGTTATTTTTTTACCACTAAAAAGATTATTAACTAATGTATTAATTTCTTTATTAATGCTTTGTTTCTCATCTATCTTCATATATTAATTGTATCATAAAAATACTATTTAATGATATAATAATTTTGAGGTGGGTATTTATGCATTTAACAACCGGTTATGAACTAACTACCGCTCTAACAAATGCTGTTATATTTGTAGTATGTGTATGTGGTTTTATAACAATAAAAAAAGAAAAATTATGGAAGTTATTTTTCTTCCTTATGTCAATAGATTCATTTCTAGGAGTAATCGTACATGGTGTTGCGATGAGTATACAAGTAAATGTTATATTATGGATAATACTATCAATATTCTTTACTCTGACAGTTAATACATTCTTTGTAATATTCTTAAGATTTAAAGTACGACATATAATAATCTTATCAATATTATTAACACTATTCATGATGGTACAAATATACTTTGATATGGACTTTATATTCTCATTTACAATGTATATTATGCTAATAATGATTATTAGTGTTTACTATATTATTAAAGACAATTTAAAAAATAAAAAGTATTTCTTAATAGGTTTTCTAGTAGCATTAATTGGTGGTTTATTAATGTTAACACATGTTAAATTCTGGATACTAGATCACAATGGAATATGTCATATGTTCCTAGCAGTTACAATGATACTTTTCATAATAGGATTAAAAAAAGAATAGCTTAGCTATTCTTTTATTTTTATCTAATATTAGAAAGCAGGATTATTAACATTTGGAGTATTAGTTTCAGGTGCAACTGGTGTTGCAGGTGCTGCTGGTGCTGCTGGTTCAATTGGTTTTTCACCTACTGGTTGAATTCCATTAGCTGCTGCAGTTTCTGCCATCTTAGCATTCATTTGTTGTAGAATTTCTTCCTTAGATACTTCATTTAATTTCTTATTGAATTCTTTGCATTCATCATTTTCAAATCCCTTATAAATTACTTTAGCAACTTGATCATGATTGAACATAAATGAAATATCGCTTGAAATAACTCCTAGTGGATAAACAGCTCCCATATAATCATATACAGTATTTTGATCTTGAGCACTTACTCCTAAATACCCAATAACCATAACGTATCTTTCTCCACCATTTAATAAGCACACACTACCAATTGGTAAATATTTTTCAATTTTCTCTTCCATTTTTATTTATTTCCTCCTTTTAATACATCTAACATATATGTAGCAAGTTCCCCTTCACTAAGTTTAACATTACCTTTTTCATCTTTAACATCAGTAAGAATTTTTTCAATTTTTGCTCTAAATTCTTTTTCTTCATTGTCTGAATATCCTTCAGCAAATACTTTGTCTATTCTATCACGATCGAACACTAATGTCTTATCTAGTTCTAATAGTCCTTCTGGATAAAAGCATCCCCAATAATCGAATATTCTAAGACCATTTTCTTGTCTCATTGGTGTATATCCCATTATCATCAATCTGTGAGTTGCTCCCTTTAAAAGAACTACAGTACCTATTGGTAATAATTTATTGTCCTCCATTATTTCTCCTTTCCAATTCTTGTAATAATAGATTATTTATATTATCATCTACTACCTTTGTAAAATTAAAATCAGTTGCGTCCTCATCAATTTCAAAAAATTGAAAATTTAATTTCTCTTGACCTTTTTCTACAGAAAACATAGCGTATCTTTTAGAATCTAATGTCAAGATATCTAATAAACAATACTTAGAACCATTATACTCAAATTCATATCCTATTTCTAAATTCATCTCAACCACCTTTGATGTCTTTCTTCAAATATTTCATTTAACATCTCTGAACGAATCTCTTCTTCATCCATTGCTCCGCTACTATATGCTTTTTGCAATTTTTTAAAATCAAAATAGTTTTTAATTTGTCTTGCAAAATCCATTGCACAAACTCCAGCGCTTGCTTCTACTGCTAATGCAGCAGGAGCACCAACTCCACTTACTGCAAGAACAGCTCCACCTGCTGCTAAAACAAGTCCTACTGCAATATCTTTATATATATGAGCTTTATATGGATTCTTAACTCCGCCTTTTCTTAAATCATCTTTTGAAATACTAAAGTGTTCTTGAACATGTGTTGTCATAGCTGATCTAAATGGTCCACCAGGCATTGATTTGGTTGAAAAATGAACTAACATTTGACGAAATTTAGATTTTTGTTCAGGGTTCAAATTTTTTGAACCAACTTTATCTACATATCTTAAGAATTCATTTTCTTCTGGAGAAAAGCCCCATATGTCTTCTTTTTCTTGCTCAGTCATTTGAGCGACTCTTCTTCTTGCTTCTTCTTTTATTTGATCACTATTCATTATTTACCTCCCATGAATAATTGTTATACTCTTATGCGAACCAGTAGAATGGATTTAAATATCCTACTAATGATGTTAATCCATCCCACATTGATGCAGCTACTTCTCCAGCACCATCTAAGATATCGCCAATCACTTCTCCGGCTGCACAGAAGAATCCGCCTACTACTTCTACAGCTCCTGTGAAGAAGTCAGCAACAGCATTTCCAATTGTTACTGCTAAATTCACAGCAAAATCTTTTACAGCAACAGCGCCTAGGACAGCTTTATCCCAAACCCATACTGCTGCACTGGCAACTGCTTCTGCCGCGATGCAAATTCCATTCCATATTCCCGTAAACACGTTTCCGAAGAAATTCACTATCTTATCCCAATTGTATATAATTGCAGTTACAAAATATGTGAATACAGCTCCAATTATTATTCCAAGTCCAATAATCCAACCAACTGGTCCTGAACTTCCGCATATTAATAATGCAGCTACAAGTCCACCAACTATTGCTCCACCAAGTTCTGCAGCCGCAGCTATTGCACATGCTCCTTCATCTATTTCACCAAATTCATTTTTGAATGGTTCACAAATTATAGTATTTAAAGCACTACCTATTAATGAACCAAGTATTTCTCCCGCTTTTGGACAACCAATTGAATAGCCTATGAATCTTCCGGCCATAGCGAATACTGTTTTATTAACACTCTTTAAAAGTTCTGATCCATAGTGCATGTTATCAATATTGAAAACTTCACTCCAGCTTTTTCCTTCTAATAATCCTTGAATAAGGTTACTTACTAAACTAAGAGCATAATCAAATCCAACCACACATGCCATTTGACCGCCAAGGTTCTTAGCAGATTCTAATACTCCACCCTTGAACATATCTTTTAGCATGTCACTATAAATACCTATTCTTAGTTTTCTTAATTCTTTAAAAGCTCCAGGTTGCTTAATAATCTTAAGCCATTGTCCTGGTTTTAAAGCTTTTGTTGCATCTTTAATTCCTAAATCAGTTAGCCATTTATATTCTTCTGGTGCCTTTGCTAACATATCTGCAAAGATTGATGATGCAACAGAACCTTCATCAAATATTTTAGCAGTTATAAACTTATCGAATCCTTTTTCTTTCCATTTAAGTTTAGTAATTGTCTTTTCGCCTTCTTTTATTACTTGTTTCTCGATTGAGAACATACTTAAAAGGAAGTTAACAGCTGCTGAACCAGTTTTTCCACCAACTTTGGCTCCAATTTTGGCCCAGTCCCATTTTTTTCCAGTTACTCCATAAGTTATTGCTTCAGCAGCAAAAGTAGAAACAGCAGTTACGAAAAGGCCTGCTCCTCCTTGCCATCCTTTACCAAGATTTTCAGTTGGAAGAGCACCTACATCTTTAATTAAGTTTTTAACAGGATCTGCTGCTATTGTAGCTACCATTTTCATCCATTCAATAGGTTTAAACTCTACTATTCTACCTTCTCTAACTTTATCCATTTTAGGATCATAGCCTTCAAGGTTTACTGTTTCAATTTTACTAGCAGTTGTTTCATTTGGATCATTAGTAAAATTATAAAAGCTACCCCATCCAGATGAATAACCACCGCCGCCAATTTTAATACCACCTATTTTAGGTGTTATTATTCCGCCTATATTACCATCCATAAGTCCTCCTGTATATTCTAGTTATTTTGAGGTCCATTTGAATTATTCATAGCAGCAATAGCTGCTTCATATGCTCCTGCAGGTATAGAAATAATATCTCCAGAGTCCTCTATTGGAACTGCTGGTGTTGCTGCAGGTGTAGAATTATTTAATTCAACCATTTCAAGTGG
>JAEEGL014388701.1_pt1 | contig 33439 bp, 29 predicted proteins | sample 9134231 | NCBI WGS metagenome assembly JAEEGL01 (sample SAMN16246548, study PRJNA631951) | gut metagenome | biome: gut microbiome; feature: rumen; material: fiber-attached | host: Bos | place: Iran: Karaj | collected 2018-10 | reverse complement strand
TGGTTGCTGCCACTTGTTATCTGCCTTTGACGGATTCCATGATGTTGAGTAAGGATTTGGGAACCAGACATCGTGCCGCAGTGGGAGCAAGTGAAGTAAGCGATGCACTTATTATTGTGGTTTCCGAAGAGACAGGAAAGATTTCCGTAGCAAAGGAAAGCCGATTGATTAGGGATGTCAGTCCGGAAGGATTGGGAGATATTTTGAAACATCTTCAGGATCCTGATATGAAATACAAAAAGAGCGATACGTTCCTTGCTCGCTTAGGAAGGAGGGTTCGCGGTGAAAAATAAATTGATTAAAGCGGTAGTGAATAACATTGGTTTAAAATTATTAGCTGTGCTCTTTGCTATTATTCTATGGTTGGTTGTGGTAAATGTAGACAATCCTTCCCAGTCCAAAAGCTTTACGATTACGGTTCAGGTAATTAACGAAAATGTATTGTTGGAGCAGGGGAAGTATTACACCATCCCTGACAATGCCAATACGGTAACCTTTAGAGTGACGGCGAGACGTTCTATTATGGAACAGTTGACAGCTTCAGATTTTACTGCAACAGCAGACTTAAACAATTTGGAAAATGATAGTCGAATTCCGGTAGAGATTTCCGCAAATCGTTATTCCGGTTCCGTTACTATTTCCGGCTCCACTAAGTATTTGACTGTGGAAGTTGGAGAGCGGATGACATCGAAGTTTATTATTTCCGGGGAAACCACAGGAAACCCGGCGGATGGATATACAGTGGATTCTGTTGAGGTAACACCAAATGTAATTACCGTATCCGGCCCTGCTGAGGATGTTTCCAAGATTTCTACTGTGGTTGCATCCTGTGATGTAAGTGGCTTGTCATCCAATATTTCCGAAAGTGTGGTGCCAAAAGTTTTGGATGCCAACGGTTCGGAAATTGATACCACAGGATTGGAACTCAGTGAGTCCACGGTGAATGTATCTGTAAGTTTCTTGAGCGTAAAAACCGTTCCGGTTGAATTGGAAAGTGATTCGGACTTGCCGGAGGGAGTAGAGTTGGAAGGAGTTAAAATTTCACCTTCTACTGTAGAGATTGTTGGTGACGGTGCTGTATTAAACGGTATTTCATCTATAAAGGTACCTACCTCCGTTGTGGATTTGTCCAAGATTAGTTCGGACTTTGAAACAGAAGTGGATGTAAGTTCTTATCTACCGGAAGGTGTGACCATTCGAAGCGGTACAAATGCAAAGGTTACCGTTACCGTTTCGGTTTCGGAATTGGAGGAAAAAACCTTCAAGGTAAGCAGTGATAATATTACGGTTTCTTCATTGGCAAGCGGCTTGAATTTTGAGTTAGCACAGGATGAAATCAGTGTTGCGGTTTCCGGGAAGAAGTCTTTGATTGATGAATTAAAGGCCTCTCAAATCAAGGGAACGGTAGACGCTTCCTCTATAACAGAAGCCGGCACCTATGAACTTGAAATAAGTTTTTCTTTGGATGAAACGGATTATACGGTTTCAGATACAAAGATTACGATAGTGGTTACTTCCGAAGAGGAAGAAGAACAAACCACTACGGGAGAGTAAAAATGATTAGTAAAAAGGTTACAGTAAACAATCTTTCAGGGTTGCATCTTCGCCCTGCTGGAATTTTTTGTGATGTAGCAATGAAATATCAGTCTCACATTGTTTTCAAATACCACAACGGCTCCGAGGCCAACGCGAAAAGCGTACTAAGTGTGTTGGGAGCTTGTATTCGAAGCGGAGACGAAATTGAAATTTGTTGCGACGGAGAAGATGAGGAAAAAGCATTGACGGCCTTGATCGAACTTGTGGAAGGAGGTTTCGGAGAAAAGGCCTGAGACATAAGGAAAAGGAGACATTGACATGTTAAATTACAAACGTTATAAAAGAAATCCGATTGTGGATTTTAAGGAAAGAACCTGGCCTAACAAAGAAATCGAGAAAGCACCTATTTGGTGTAGCGTAGATCTTCGAGATGGAAACCAGGCCTTGATTGAACCCATGAATGTAGAAGAAAAAATGGAGATGTTTGATCTTTTGATTAAGCTTGGGTTCAAAGAAATTGAAATCGGATTTCCGGCAGCCAGTCAGATTGAATTTGATTTCTTAAGAAAGCTGGTTGCAGAACATAAGATTCCCGATGACGTGAAAGTACAGGTGCTTTCACAGTGCAGACAGGAGTTGATTGACAGAACATTTGATGCAATTCAGGGAATCAAAAACGTTGTCTTTCATATTTACAATTCCACATCTACCTTACAAAGAGATGTGGTATTTAATAAAACCGAAGATGAAATTGTTCAAATCGCCATTGACGGAACCCGTATGGTAAAGGAAGGCTTACATAAATATGACGGAAATCTTCAGTTGGAATATTCCCCTGAAAGTTTTTCCGGAACAGAAGTGGAATTTTCGGCACGAATTTGCAATGCAGTAGCAAAAGAATGGGACCATGCTACCGAAGCTCCCATTATTTTCAACCTTCCCAACACGGTAGAAATGAATACCCCCAACGTTTATGCCGATCAGGTAGAGTGGGTATCCAAGCATATTGAGGATAGAGAAAATACCATTATTAGTATTCATCCTCATAATGACAGAGGTTGCGGTGTGGCTTGTACCGAACTTGCTTTATTGGCTGGCGCTGATAGAGTGGAAGGTACACTTTTAGGCAACGGTGAGCGAACCGGAAATGTGGATGTGCTTACAGTTGCATATAACATGTTTTCACAGGGAATCAATCCCGAACTTGATATTGAAAATATAAATGAGATAATAGAAGTCTATGAGCGCTGTTGTAAGATGGATGTGGATCTTCGCCATCCCTATGCCGGAAAGCTTGTATTTACAGCTTTTTCCGGTTCCCATCAGGATGCCATTAACAAGGGCGTAAAGGCCATGAATGACAGAAACAGCCAGATTTGGCAGGTGCCCTATTTACCTATTGATCCTGCAGATATCGGAAGAAAGTACGAGCCGGTGGTTCGCATTAATTCCCAATCCGGAAAGGGTGGGGTTGCTTTCGTTATGGATACGGTATATGGTTATAAACTGCCGAAAAAAATGCAAAGGGAATTTGCTGATGTGATTCAATATATTTCCGAGAAAGAAGGGGGCGAAGTTAAGCCCGAGATTATTATGTCTGCTTTCAAGAAAGAGTATATTGAGGCAAAGGCTCCCTACACCTTAAACTTTGTAGATATTGACGACAACACGGGAGATGATGATACCCATGTTGCTCTTGATTTTGAATACAATGGGGAAGTGTTCCATTCCGAGGCGGATGGAAACGGACCGATTGATGCAGTAAAATTGGCAATTAAGCAGTGTGTTCCGGAGATGGACTTTACGGTTCAAGATTATTCCGAGCACGCTTTGGGCGTTGGAAGTCACGCAAAAGCAGCTGCTTATATTGAGATGGAAGATCCTCGTACGGGAAATCGTACCTTTGGTGTTGGTATTTCATCGAATATTACACGAGCGTCTATTCGCGGTATTTTCTCTGCGATGAATCGCTTAGTAAAACTATCACAGGAGTATGTATAGAATGAAAAAAGTACTTTTAACCGGATGTAACGGACAGTTGGGCCGTGCCATTCAAAAGGAATATGGAGATACTGTATCTTTTATTAAAACTGATATGGTGGAAGGAGAAGGAATTACCGTTTTGGATATTTCTGATATCAATGCGGTAATGGAAATGGCAAGAAAAGAACAGCCTGATGTGATTATTAACTGCGCTGCTTTTACCAATGTTGACGGTTGCGAAACTAACGAAGACGCAGCTTATAAAGCAAATGCCATTGGACCTAGAAACCTTGCAATTGCTTCTTCAGAAGTAGGCGCAAAACTAATTCACATTTCTACCGACTATGTTTTTGAAGGAAACGGAACCCGTCCTTATTTGGAATTCGACACACCAAATCCGGTTAGTGCTTATGGACGTACAAAATTGGCAGGAGAAAACTTTGTAAAAGAGTTCGCTGACAAATACTTTATTTTAAGAACTGCTTGGCTTTATGGAGACGGAAAGAACTTCGTTAAGACAATGCTTCGTTTGGCAGAAACTCATGATGAAGTTAGCGTTGTATGTGACCAGAAGGGCTCACCCACAAGTGCTGTAGAACTTGCCAAAATGATTCATTTCTTGGAGCCTACCGATAGTTATGGTTTGTATCACGCTACATGTGAGGGTGACACCAACTGGGCTGACTTTACTGAGACAATTTTCAAGAAAAAAGGTTTGGCTACCAAAGTAAATCATGTTACTTCAGAAGAATATGCAGCAATGAATCCTGCGTCAGCCAACCGTCCAAAGTATTCTATTTTGGAAAATAAGATGTTAAAGCTTACCACTGACGAATTTGCTATGGCAAATTGGGAAGATGCATTGGATGTATATTTGGAGGAAATGTAATGACCCCCAAAGTAAGTGTTTGTGTTCCGGTATATAATAATGCGGATACGATAACAGAAACTCTGGATTGTGTTTTAAATCAAAGTTTTAGAGATTTGGAATTGATTGTTGTGGATGATAATTCCTCCGATAATTCCTACGATGTTTTAAAAGAATATGAGGCAACAAAACAGGATGCTCGTTTGAAAATTTATCATAACGATAAGAATTTGGGAATGGCAGGTAATTGGAATTACTGCCTTTCTCTGTGTGAGGGAGAATTTCTTCGATTGCTTTGTGGAGATGATTTAATTGATTTGAACCTCATTGAAAGAGAAGTGAAAATCCTAGAAGAACATCCCGAGGTAGAGATGGTTTCTTCCGACACCAGGTTTGTCGGTTTGGATGGAACAAAGGGCGGAACCTATAAACGTTATCACAAAAGTGGAGTGACAGAAGGAAGAGATGCAGTTATGTTTTCTTTCTTTACCAGAGATTATTTAGGTGCTCCCTTGGCGAACCTTTTCCGAAGAAGTGCCTATGAAAAAGTAGGTGGATTTGATAGCCGTTTTTCTTACATTATTGATTATGATTTTTATGCAGCTATTGCTCTTTTGGGAAAAATCTATATCATCCATGAGGCATTGAATTACTTCCGTTTGCGACCCACTTCCAATACCAGTGAAGTGCTGGGAGGAGAAGGTGCAAATGCCTATGCCCAAGAGCATAGAAAATTGATTGAAAAATATGCGCCATCTTTGGGATTAAAGCCCTGGCAAATCAATCTTAGCGTATGGATTCGAAAAAGAATGATACAGTTGGGAGATTTGTACCTAAAACTTTTCATGAAGGAGAAACGATGAAAAAAGCGTTAGTGATTATTCCTGCGTACAACGAAGAAGGGAATATTATAAAAACCGTTGAGGACATAAAAAAGAATGCGCCGTCTTTTGATTATGTGATTATCAATGACTGCTCAAAGGATGATACCATGCGACTTTGTGAAAAGAGTGGGTATAATGTGGTGAACATGCCTTTGAATTCCGGTATCGGAGCTGCAGTGCAATGCGGATATTTGTACGCAAAGCGTTACGGATATGAGTATGCGGTTCAGGTGGACGGAGACGGACAGCATGATGCGGCCTTCCTAGAGGAAATGTTAAGCATTATCAAAACAGAAAAAATGAATATGTTAATAGGCTCCCGTTTTATTGAAAAAGAAGGCTTCCAGTCTTCCGGAGCAAGACGAATGGGAATCAATTGGTTCTCCTGGCTGATTAAAATCTATACAGGAGAAACTGTCACGGATCCCACCAGTGGAATGCGTATGGTAGGACGGGATGTCATTAACTTTTTTGCAGAAGAATATCCCAAGGATTATCCGGAACCGGAGACTGCCATTACTGTTTTGAAACTGGGATATACCCTAAAAGAAATACCGGTTCGTATGAAGGCCAGAGAGGAAGGAACTTCTTCCATATCCTTCAAACGCGCCATCTATTATATGTTTAAAGTAACCATTGCCTGCTTTATGGCCGGCATCGGATACGAAAAATACAAAAAGGAAGACTTTATGGATAGAAGTTATGGAGGAGAAAAGCTATGATGTTTCGATTACAACTAATCATTGCCGTAGCGACTCTCATCGCATTTTTGTATGTTGGAAGCAAGGTAAAAAAACGCGTCATTGAGTTGAAATACGCATTGGTGTGGTTTTTTGTGGCAATACTGTTTTTGGTTATTGATATCTTCCCGGGAACACTGCAGTATTTATCGGATTTAATGGGGATTGAGCTCCCGATTAACATGTTAATGTTATTTGGATTTGGCTTTATTCTATTAATATTGTATACTTTTACTATTGTGATTACGAATCAGGACCGACGAATCAAACGCCTGATTCAGGAAACCGCTCTTTTAAACTATCGTTTGGAAGAGATTGAGGGAGCACTGAAAAAAGAAAACATAAAAGTGAAAAAGATTAAGACTCGTACTGCTGATGAGGGGCCGGAGCATAAGGTAAAACTCGTCAAAGAAAAAAAAGAAGTATCAGAAACTTTGGAGGAAGAAGAATGAGAACTTATTTAGTAACAGGAGGAGCCGGATTCATTGGTTCCAATTACATTCATTACATGTTTAGAAAGTATGACAATGAAATCCGTATCATCAATGTAGACAAATTGACATACGCAGGAAACTTGGAAAACTTAAAGGATATTGAAAATCGCGATAACTACACATTTGTACGTGCAGACATCTGCGATAAGGAAGCAATCTCAAAGATTTTTGCAGAAAATGATATTGATCGTGTGGTACATTTTGCTGCAGAATCCCATGTAGACCGTTCCATCAAGAATCCTGAAGTATTTGTTCAGACCAATGTTTTGGGTACCGCAGTTATGTTGAACTGTGCAAAGGCAGCATGGGAACTTCCTGACGGAAGCTTCAAAGAAGGAAAGAAGTTTTTACATGTATCCACTGATGAAGTTTATGGTTCTTTGGATGACGATCCCAATGCTTACTTCTATGAGACAACACCTTACGATCCTCATAGCCCTTATTCAGCATCAAAGGCTTCATCTGATTTCTTGGTAAAAGCTTATATTGATACGTATAAGTTCCCTGCCAACATTACAAACTGCTCAAATAACTACGGACCTTACCAGTTCCCTGAGAAGTTGATTCCTTTGATTATCAACAATGCACTTCAGGGAAAAGAACTTCCTGTATATGGAGATGGAAAGAATATTCGTGACTGGTTGTATGTAGATGATCATGCCAAGGGAATCGATATGGTTCAGGAAAACGGTCGCCTTGGTGAGACCTACAATATCGGTGGTCATAATGAACGTCAGAACATCCAGATTATTCACATCATTTTGGATACATTATTGGAGATGCTTCCTGAAAATGATCCCAGACGTGCAAATGTTTCTGAGGAATTGATTACCTTTGTAACAGACAGAAAAGGACATGACAGACGTTATGCCATCGCTCCCGACAAGATTAAAAAAGAAGTAGGCTGGGAGCCTGAAACCATGTTTGAAGAGGGAATCAAAAAAACAATAGCATGGTTCTTTGAACACGAAGACTGGATGAAGAATGTTACTTCCGGTGATTACCAGAAGTACTACGAAGAAATGTATAAATAATGAAGAGTGTAGCTGTAATTGTAACCCATAATCGTATAGATCTATTAAAGGAATGTCTTGACTGTGTAAACAGTCAGGAGATTCCCTTTTCGCGTATTATTGTTGTTGACAATCATAGCTCCGACGGCACGAAAGAATATTTGGACAAAATAGAGGATCCCAGATATATCGTGATACATTCCGAAAAGAACTCTGGAGGAGCCGGCGGCTTTTCCATGGGCTTACAGGAAGCTCAAAAGGATGACTATGACTGGGTTTTGATTTTGGATGACGATGCTATGATTTCCCCGGATTACATGAAAATCCTTATTGAGGCAGGGGAAAAGCACAAAGATGTACCTGTTCTTTGCGGCAGCGTATATGCCCAGGATGAAATTGATTTGACGCACAGAAGAAGAGTGGGAAACAAATTAATTTTTTCAGAACATTCCGTAGATGCAAAAGAGTATCAAAAGGATGAGTTCTACTGTGATACGGTTACGTTTTGCGGATTGTTAATGAGGGGAAGTGCTTTTCGGAAATATGGCATCCCCATAAAGGATTATTTCATTTGGTGTGACGATACGGAGTATTGTCTTCGCATGTACAAAAACGGTGAGCGTATGTTGACGGTGCCCAAGGCAGTGTTAAACCATCGTACCACCCGTTCAGAGAATAAGGGAAACATCCTTATGCGCATCGAGTGGAAAAGCTATTACGGATACAGAAACCGTTATGACGCAACAAAACGGCATATTGGAGGACTGACCCCCATTGTGATTCGTCTGGAATATAAAATCTTTTATTTGGCCAGTCTAATCATGAGACTTTCTCCAAATGAAGAAAAAAGAAAACAGGGCGAGTTTAATTGCTCTCTTTTGAAAGATGTTTTGAAAGATACCAAAAGCGGTTATTTGGGAGTCAGGGAAAAATATTTATGGAAGTAACAGCAGTGGTTGTAACTTACAACCGATTGGAATTGCTAAAAGAATGCATCAGTTCCCTGCAACAGCAGGAAGCAGAGAATTTCAATATATTGGTAGTTGATAATAAAAGCACGGACGGAACGAGAGAGTATTTAAATACCCTTTCGGATACCGACGTGCAACTTCTGTTTTTAGAAGAAAATATGGGTGGCGCCGGTGGATTCTATTATGGTATACAAAAGGCTTTGGAAGACGGAGCAGATGCCGTTTGGATTATGGACGACGACACCATTCCCCAAAAGGATGCATTAAAAAAACTGTTGGAGGCAGATCGCCTTTTGCATCATGATTACGGATATCTGGCATCGGATGTACGTTGGATTGACGGAAAAGCCTGTGAGATGAACCGGGTCCATGTGATTAAAAAGGACACTGCCGCTTATGATAGAATTGATATTGCATCTTTTGTATCCTTGTTGATTCCCGCAGAGCGGATTCAACAGGTTGGACTTCCTATTAAGGAGTACTTTATTTGGGGAGACGATAAAGAGTATACCTTGCGTATCAGTGACCGTTGGCCATGCTATTTTGTTCCGCAATCCCGTGTGGTGCACAAAATGAAAACCAATGTTGGCAGTAATATTTGTACGGATGAAATAACCAGGGTGCAACGGTATTTTTATGCGTATCGAAATGATTATGCCACTGCCAAAAAGCGAGGTATCAAAAGTTTGGCTTTGTATAATGCCGGTTTTTATTTAAATATGTTTCGAGTATTGTTCAAGGCGAAGGATCACAAGAAACAACGTCTTGATGTAATGATAAGGGGACGAAGAGAGGGAAAGAATTTTCTGAGAAAAGAGTAGGTTTATGAGAACAAAAAATTCTATTTTAAATTTCCTGGCCAATGAAGGAAGTCACTTTTGGAATATTCTTTTATCTTTTTTGTGTAGAACTGTTTTTATCTACACAATGTCCAAAGAATATCTGGGTATGACAGGTTTGTTTACCAATGTTTTGACGGTGCTTTCGCTAGCAGAACTTGGTATCGTAACAGCAATGATGTTCCACATGGACAAACCGGTAAATGAACACGATCATGTTTTGCTGAACCAGTTAATGAATCTCTATCGAAGATTCTATAATTTGGTAGCACTGTTTATTTTGGTAGTGGGATTTTCCTTGATGCCCGCACTACAGTTTTTTATTAAAGATACGGTGGTGACAAATGAAATCCGTATCGTATACGGCTTGTATTTAATTAATACTGCCGCTTCTTATATCCTTGGATATCGATGCGCCATTATCAATGCTCATCAAAAAGGATATGTGGTTACGGCTTTAAATACCGTAGCAACCACGGTGCAGTTTTTAACACAGATGTTGGTGTTGTGGCTGACCCATAATTTTATTTTGTATCTTTCTATTCAGATTATCTGTAATATTGCCACCAATGCAGTGGTAGCGGTGAAAGCCGGAAAGATGTATCCCTATATTGATGAAGACAAAAAAACACTTCCCCCTGTGGAGGTGCGTCATCATATTTACAAAAATGTTGGAGCCACCTTTTTGCATAAGCTGGGGGACGTGGTCATCAACAATACCGATGATATTTTGATGTCCAAGTTTTTTGGATTGGTGACGGAAGGTATTTATTCCAACTATCAGCTGATTCAGTTCAGTATCAATACCGCTTTAAACGGATTGTTTGGCGCCTTTACCGCCGGAATCGGTGATTTGGGTGCGGAAAATGACAAGAAAAAAATCTATAGCATTTATAAAACCATGAACTTTATGGGATTTTGGATGTATAGCTTTAGTACCATTGCATTTTTGGTAATGTTTAATCCCTTTATTTCCGTGTGGGCCGGGGAGGATTTTATTTTCCCCATGTATATTGTAGTGGTCTATGAAATGGCGTTTTATGTTTCGGGAATGAGAAAGATTACCCTTACTTTTCGAGATGCCTTAGGGCTTTATTGGTATGACCGTTACAAACCCCTTGCAGAAGTAATCGTGGATATTGCTGCATCCCTGATTTGTATTTGGAAGTTCGGTGTGGTAGGTGTCGTAATGGGACCTTTGATTAGTTCCGTGGGCATTTGCCTTTGGATTGAACCGTTGGTTACCTTTAAATACGGATTCGAGGTACCTTTACGGGAATACTTTAAAAAGTTTTTTATTTATACCCTAACTACTGTGGTAGTGGGAGGATTTACCTATTGGGTGACCTCTTTTGCCGATATGGGTGGTGTGACGGAAATTGTGATCAAGTTACTACTGGTGATTGTTATTTACAATGCCATTGTGTTTGTGTTGTATTGGCATACACCGGAGTGTCAGGATTTGTATAGAAGAGGGATGAATGTTCTTCGCATTATGAAGGAAAAGAAAGAAGATAAAGGAGCTTAGTTTTGATAGTACAAAATATTGTGTTCCCAAAGAAGGGAATTTGCAACGAATGGAAACTGTATTTTCGCGGAATGCGAGACCAACAGCAGGGCTGGAAGGTGGTAGGATCAAAGGGAGCTCTTTCCTATGAGGGACCTTTGTCAGTTTTGGTTAGAGATGACCAGACCTTGTCTTTGGAAACCTACTTTAATTCTTTTTCCATTGGAAAATGGAAAAAATATACGAAATTAAAGAACCTTCGATTGAATATCGTTTGTGAAGGTGAATTTGAAATTAAGGGCTATCAGTCCATTGGACAGCAGTATATTCGTGAAAACAAAGGGGATAATACAAAGGTAGAGTACCGCTTTAAGCATCCCATTCGAAATGAAATCCCTGTAACGGTGACAAAAGGCGAAGATAATCACGTAATCGTGGAATTCCCGGATGATATAAATGAGGGAATCGTCTATATTACCTTAAAAGCAAAGGGAGACGTTGTATTTTATGGCGGAGCCTATGAAACCGATCTTTTGGAGGAGGAATTAAACCCCGTACATTTTGGTATTGGTATTTGCACCTTCAAACGAGAGCCCTTTGTAAAACACAACGTAAACGGAATTATCCGGGATTTAGCAGAAAATCCTGAATCGGAATTATATAACAAGGTGGAAGTATATGTTTCGGACAACGGACAGACACTTCCCAAAGATACCTTTAAAAGTGAAAAGGTGCATTTATTCCCCAACAAGAATCTTGGAGGTGCCGGTGGATTTACCCGTGCCATGATTGAAGGGGTATTGAGAAATGAAAACTGTCCTTTTACCCATTTCATTTTAATGGATGACGATATTTGCATTAATACCAATGCCATTGAGCGAAACTATCGTCTCCTTCGACTTTTGAAGCCGGAGTATGCAGGAATGAATGTTGGTGGGGAACTGTTTGATTTGGATTATCGTTATCGTCAGTTTGAAGCCGGTGCCTCTTTTGTGGGTACGGTAATTCAGTCCTATAATCAAGGCTGGGATATGAGAAGAAAAAGTGCGGTTTCTGCCAATGAAATAGAAAATCCTATGAACTTCAACGGTTGGTGGTATACCTGTATTCCCGTTAGCTTTATCCGAAAGGATAATTTGCCTTTGCCGGTATTTATTCACCGAGATGATGTGGAGTATGGTATGAGAAACACACAGGGAACCATTTTGATGAACGGAATCAATGTATGGCATCCCCAAGGCCCCAATAAGGCATCTACTGCAATGAATTATTATGACGTGCGAAATGATTTGATTTGTATGTCAGCCTTTGATACAAAGGCGACAGCAGGCCAGCTGACCAATATGTATTTCAGAGGCATGCTGGGAAATTTGTTGCGTTATAGATATCAGGTAGAGGACTGTGTGTTTGAAGGTGTGGAAGACTTCTTTAAGGGTCCGGACTACTTTATGAACTTGGATCCTGTGGCAAAACACAAGGAATTAGCAAGATACAATTATAAGTTTGAAGCTCCGGATGAGAGCATTGACTTATCAAAGATAGAGAAGAAACGTGTGGATGAACTTCCCAAGGGAATCTTTTTAAAGGCAGCCTTTTGTTGGTTACTTCCTTCCAAAAATGATACCAGAGTGTGCCATTTGGAGGATATTGGCGTAGCTTTTCGCTATCGAAGAATTTATTTGTACGACCGTTTCCGCCAGCAGGGATTTTTGGCAGAAAAAAGTTATGGAAAAGCATTTGCTGTAGTGTTCCACTACTTTAAAATCTATTGTTTGGTACATGCAAAATATAAAAAGACCATGAAAGAATGGGCAGAGCGAAAAGGGGAATATACCTCCCTTGAATTTTGGGAAAAGTATTTGGAGATTTAGTATATGAAGATCTCAATTGTGGTTCCTGTTTGGAATCTTGAGCACTATCTGGAAGAGTTTTTGGAAAGTGTTTTGGCTTCTGAGGAAAGGGACTTTGAACTCTTGCTGGTGGACAATGGTTCCACCGATGGTACTGCAAACATAATAGAGTCCTACGCGGCAAAGGACGAAAGGGTTCAAAAACTCTTTTGTTTGAAAAAAGGAGCGGCTGCTGCAAGAAATGTGGGATTGGAACAGGCGAAGGGTCGTTATGTGGTTTTTTTGGATGGGGATGATACCATTGAAAAAAACTACCTCTCCCTTATGGTAAAAGCTATGGAAAAAGAGAATATTTCTATGGCGGATTGTGGATATATCACCCAATATCAGGGAGAAGTTGTTGATAAAACCTCAGAAAAAACTGTGGAAACAGAAAAGGCCCGTTCTTTTTTGATTTCCATCTTTGCCGATGATGAACATGAATACGACGGATTCATTTGGAACAAAATATTTTTGAGAGATGTAATTGAAAAAAAGCATCTTCGTTTTCATGAGGAGTTTTCCTTTAACGAGGACCGTTTGTTTTTAACGGAGTATCTCATGGGACAAAAAGACGTGGCTATGATTTCCAACCATTTGTACCATTACAGAGTTCGTGATGACAGTGCTATGAGTGCGACCAGAGAATACTTTGCCAGTGAACAGGAAATGACGGAAATTCCTGCTTTTGATGAGATTCGAAAAGCTACTGAGGCAGATGAAGAACTTCACAAGACGGTTTGCCGAAATATGGCCTATGCGCAATTGAGACTTTTTAAGCGGATGGTGGATGACAAACAGTGGGCCAGATATCGAAAAAGTCTTTTGAGAAAATACGCAAGAATTTTTGGAAAACTAAACTACCAACCAAGAGATAAACAGGAAGCAAGGCTATGCCTTCGTTATGTTTTTTACGGATGGACAGGAATAAGCTATGGAAAAAGACCAGTTTAAAATATCAGTAATTCTTTTTGGAGAACAGAATAAGGATTTGGAAAAACAGACGCTTCAAGATTTTGAAATTCTTAAGGTGGATGTGGATGATATTCCCGGAAGAAACAAGGCCATAAAAGATGCTCGAGGGGAGTTTGTGGTCTTCGTGTCACAAAAGGATTCCTTGGAGGAAAACTATCTGGAATATTTGCTGGAGGGAATCATCGGAGCTCATATGTCTTTGTGTGGATATGGAATTATGGATGGCGGGGAAGAAGTGTATCGTACACCGGAGGGAACCAGCCGTCTGATGAGCGGAGAAGACATGCAGTGTCGATTGTTTTACCAGTATCATTATCAGGGATATTTACAAAATAAAATGTTCCGTCGCCAGATAATCGCGTCAAAACATCTTTGTTTTGCAGAGGATTTGGAGGAAAACGGAGATTTTTTGTTTTTGATGCAATATCTTCGTTATGCAAAACTGGTTCGCCTTTCCCCGGAGGTAACGTATTGGTTTCGACTTTATAAGGGCTTAAAGGGAAAGAAAAAAAGCGAGGCAGAACAAAAAATTTCCGAGACTGACGGATATCTGCGTTGCTTAAAGGAAGTGCCAAAGCGAAGCGATGCAATGTGGCTGGGAGAACAGACTGCTGCGGGAAGTGCGCTTTTTGCATATGAGGCTATGATGTATGAGGCACAAAAACAAAATGATGAACTGCTTTTTGCAAAAAGTCCAATGCGTAAAATGGCGAAAAAATGTTTGAAGTTGGATTACGACATCGAAGAGGAAGAGGAAGAAATGTTGTTTTTAGGTTTGTTGCACTATGCAAAAACCGGAAGGGTAACTGCGTTTGAACATGAATAAAGAGAACCTGAAAAAAATAGTAATGCCATTGCTTTGTATCCTCTTTGCTGCGCTTTGCTCCATGGGATTTTTGTTTGGCGTTGCAAAACTGGATGTAACCCAAGCTCTGGGAAAGATTGCAGTGGTGTATGTGGTCATTGCTACATTCACCTTTGGGGTTTTGTGGATTGGATACAAGAAATATAAGCTGGAATTACATTTGTTGTATTTTATCGCTCTCTTGGGATTGGGAAGCATTTTAACTGTGGCGGAACCGGTGTTTTCTGCCCCGGATGAAATGGTGCATTTTTTTAGAGCCTATGATGTTTCAAATTTTCTTTTGGGAGAAACGTCGGATGCAGTTGTTTCTACGCACCGTATGTCGGAGTGGTATTTAACCTATTACGAAACGGAAATTTCCAAAGAAAACATTCAAAAATACGGAGATGCGTTTTCTCTGAAAGAAGATCATAGTTTGCTTACATGGATTGAAAGCCGAAAGACCACTTCCCCGCGGATTCTTTATGCCATAGGTGGAATTGGGATTACCTTTGGAAGACTGTTGCACTGGAATCTGGCTCCTATGGCAGCCTTTGGACAGCTGTTGAATCTCATTTTTTTCGGAGTGGTTACCGCTTATGGGATTTTTAAAATTCCCTTTGCAAAACGTACCGTAGCAGTAATCGGGCTTTTACCTATGGTGGTTCAGCAGGCGACTTCTTTTTCCTATGATATGGAAATTAATGGGGCAGCCTTTCTTTTGGTTTGTTTATCTCTTTCGTTTTTAGAGGAAAGGCCGAAGAAAAAGGATGTGGTTTTTTATGTATTGGCGCTATGGATTTTGTATTGTGCCAAAGCACATATTTATGCCATCCTAGTTTTGGTGACAGTGGCTTTATTTGCCAAAAAAACCTGGCTGGAAAAATCCAAACGGAAGGTTTTGATTCCTATGGGAGGAATCTTGATTTTGGGAGGCGCTTATGCTTGCATGGAATTTGCAGAAAACCTACAAACCGTACCCGTTATTGCCCGTCTTCAGGAGGAAGGGTATTCGCCTTATTATTATTTGACCCATCTGGGATATACCATTCCTTTGCTTCTTCGGACACTGTTGCGCCGAGGAACCAATTATATCTTTCAAATGATGGGAGGAAGCTTTGGCTGGTTTCAGATTTATGTTTGGACACCCATTGTGGTATTGTTGTTTTTGTTGGTGTTGGTGTCTGCGATTCGAAGAGAAAAAGAACCTTGTTTTACAGTGAAAAAAAGAATTCTCATTTTGATTCCTTGTGTGGCCATAGGATTGTTGATTTTTGCGGCCATGCTGTTTTATGAGACGGGACAAAATGCCTCCGTTATAGAGGGCGTGCAGGGAAGATACTTCTTGCCGGTGCTTTTGCCGGTACTTATTTCTTTGGGATTTTGGAAGAAACCAATTTTACCAAAAGAGGTAAAAGAAGAACATTTCTTGCTTGTAGCGGCAGGTTTGTTGTATATTACTATATTGGATTATTTATATTTAATACCATAAAGGAGGCTATATGAAATACGATTACTTAATAGTTGGAGCAGGATTATTTGGAGCAGTATTTGCATACGAAGCAAAGAAAAAGGGGAAAAAAGTTCTTGTGATTGATAAGAGAGATCATATCGCAGGAAATGTTTATACAGAAAAAAGAAGCGACATCAACGTGCATGTATATGGTGCACATATTTTCCATACCAATGAAAAATCCACTTGGGAATATGTAAATCAGTTTGCGGAGTTTAATAATTACATTAACTCTCCCATTGCCCGTTATAAGGATGAACTTTATAACTTGCCCTTCAACATGAATACATTTTCAAAGATGTGGAATATTAAAACACCTCAGGAAGCAAAGGATGTGATTGCATCTCAGATTGCTGAGTTAAATATTACCGAGCCGAAGAACTTGGAAGAGCAGGCCCTTTCATTGGCAGGCCGTGATGTATATGAAAAATTGGTAAAAGGCTATACAGAAAAACAGTGGGGAAGAAGCTGTACAGAACTTCCTGCTTTTATTATTAAGCGTTTACCTCTTCGTTTTACCTACGACAACAATTACTTTAATGCCCGCTATCAGGGTATCCCCATGGGCGGTTACACTCAGATTGTAGAAAAGATGTTAGACGGAGTGGATGTATGCACCGGTGAAGATTTCTTCGATTTGAAAAAGAGTGGAAAATTATCTGACGGAACAGAAGTGGAATATGACAAGTTGTTGTTCACCGGTCAGATTGATGAATACTATGATTCTTGTTTCGGACCTTTGGAATATCGTTCCGTTCGTTTTGAGACAGAAGAATTACAGGAAGAAAACTATCAGGGAAATGCCGTTGTAAACTACACGGAAAGAGAAGTTCCTTATACCAGAATCATTGAGCATAAGCATTTTGAATTTGGAACTCAGCCTACAACCATTATTTCCAGAGAGTACTCTTCTGAATGGAAGCCTGGAGTAGAACCTTACTATCCGGTGAACAACGAAAAGAATAATGCTTTATATGAAAAGTATGCTGCTCTTGCTGCAAAAGAAGAAAATGTGATCTTTGGCGGTCGTTTGGGACAGTATAAGTACTACGACATGGACAAGGTAATTGAAGCAGCGTTGGAGTGCGTAAAGGAAAATTTATAATTTCTCGTCAGAGAATAATATACTAAAAGGAGCTTTTTATGGATGAGCTGGCAGTATTGATTCCCTGCTACAACGAAGAAAAAACCATTACAAAAGTAGTGACGGATTGGAAAAAATCCTTCCCGGAGGCTATAATATATGTTTATGATAACAATTCCACAGATGATACTGCCAAATTGGCAAAAGAGGCAGGGGCTGTGGTGCGACATGAATATATGCAGGGAAAAGGCAATGTGGTTCGAAGAATGTTTCGGGAAATCGATGCCAAGTGCTATGTTATGATTGACGGAGACGATACCTATCCTGCAGAAGAAGGAGATGCACTGGTAGATGCAGTGCTGAATCACAATGCAGATATGGTTGTGGGAGACCGATTGTCCTCCACCTATTTTACGGAGAACAAAAGAAAACTCCACAATTTTGGAAATACCATTGTCAGAAAAAGTATTAACCGATTGTTTGGCGCTGACATAAAAGACGTTATGACAGGTTATCGCGCCTTTAGTTATCGATTTGTAAAAACCTTTCCTGTTTTATCCCAGGGGTTTGAAATCGAAACAGAAATGACAATTCATGCTTTAGATAAAAATATGCAGGTGGAAAATGTGGTGGTAACCTATCGTGACCGACCGGAGGGAAGTGTATCAAAGCTTAGTACCATATCCGATGGTTGCAAGGTAATTGGAACCATTATTAGTTTGCTACGGGATTATAAGCCTTTGTGTTTCTTTGGTTGGATTGCATTCTTGTTGTTTTTGGTATCTACCGTATTTTTGATTCCTGTTGTGACGGAGTATTACCAAATTGGTTTGGTGCCGAGATTCCCCACACTGATTGCTTGCGGATTTGTATACTTGGTTTCGGTGTTGGCTTTGTTCTCGGGATTGATTTTACATAATATTCGAAAAAAAGAACTGCGGGAGTTCGAGTTTCGCCTGCAGTTGGCAGAAAAGTTTTTCAAAGAATCCAAATAAGTAGTTTCAGAGGAGGAAGGATTTATGAAAGGTATTATATTAGCAGGAGGAAGCGGAACCCGTTTATATCCTCTTACAAAAGCAATTTCAAAACAGATTATGCCGATTTATGATAAGCCAATGATTTACTATCCCTTATCAACTCTTATGTTGGCAGGAATTCGCGAGGTATTGATTATTTCTACCCCTAGAGATCTTCCTGTATTTGAAGAGTTATTGGGAGACGGAAGCCAGTTGGGAATGGACATTCAGTATGCAGTTCAGGAAGCTCCCAACGGTTTGGCAGAAGCATTTATTATCGGTGAGGAATTTATTGGTGATGATGCAGTTGCCTTGGTTTTGGGCGATAACATTTTCTATGGTCAAAGCTTTTCAAAGGTATTGCGTCAGACAGCAGAACGCACCGACAGTCAGCCGGGAGCAACCATCTTTGGATACTATGTACGTGATCCAAGAGAATACGGTGTTGTTGAATTTGATGAAAATGGTACAGCTATTTCTATCGAAGAAAAGCCTCAAAACCCCAAGTCAAATTACGCAGTGCCCGGTTTGTATTTCTATGACAATGATGTAGTTAAAATTGCAAAATCCATCAAGCCTTCAGCTAGGGGTGAGTTGGAAATTACTGCAGTTAACAACGCTTATTTGGAAAGAGGCGATTTGCATGTAGAGACCTTAGGTCGAGGATTTGCATGGTTGGATACCGGAAACCACGATATGCTCCTTGCTGCAGCAAACTTTGTTTCTACCTTCCAGAAGAGACAGGGACTTTATATTTCCTGCATCGAGGAAATTGCCTTCAAGAGAGGGTTTATTGATAAAGAACAGTTGTTGAAACTTGCAGAGCCACTTATGAAAACAGAGTACGGAAAGTACCTTGTAGAAGTAGCGGAAGGTTTATAAATGGAATTTGTAGATATTATAAAAGATATTTTCCAAAATAAGGCATTGGTCTTCAATCTGGCAAAAAACGATTTTAAACAAAAATTTGCCGGTTCTTATTTAGGTGTAATCTGGGCCTTTGTGCAGCCAATTGTAACGGTGTTTGTCTATTGGTTTGTATTCACAAAAGCCCTGCCTACGGGAGCAAGCTCCATGAGAAACGGAATCAATGTTCCTTATGTGGTTTGGCTTTTAGGAGGATTGGTTCCTTGGTTTTTCTTTTCCGAGGTGGTATCCTCCGGAACAAATGCCATGATTGACTACAACTATCTGGTAAAAAAAGTAGTGTTTAAGATTGATATTTTGCCGGTGGTAAAAGAATTTTCAAGTTCGTTTGTGCATTTGTTTTTCTTGGCATTTGCCATTATATTTGCAGCATTTTATCACTACTATCCAGGAATCTATACTTTGCAGTTGGTGTACTATTTCTTCTGCATGGTAATGTTTTCTTTGGGATTGATTTATGCTACCAGTGCCGTAGTGGTATTTTTCAGGGATTTGTCCCAGGTGATTAATATTTTGTTGCAGGTATTGGTCTGGATGACTCCCATTATGTGGAATGTGGACAATCTTACCAAGGTAAGTCCTGCCATTATTTTTATTTTAAAACTCAATCCCATGTATTACATCGTACAGGGATATCGTGACAGCTTACTCTATCGGGTTTGGTTTTTTGAGTATCCTTCCCTAACCATTTATTTTTGGGTAGTGACAGTGTTACTGTTTGTACTGGGAACCCGAATCTTTAAAAAATTACAGGTCCATTTCGCGGACATTTTATAAGAGAGAATAAAAGATGAGTGATTATGCCATTGAAGTGAAGGACGTTAGCAAGATGTACAAGCTCTTTGACAGCAATTTGGATCGTGTCAAAGATAGTTTGAATCTTGGCAGAAAAAAAGTCTACCAGGAACATTTTGCCCTTCATCATTTGAATTTACAAATTAATAAAGGCGAGACCGTGGGCATTATCGGAACCAACGGCGCGGGAAAATCTACCTTGTTAAAAATCATTACCGGAGTGGTGAATCCCACAGAAGGAGAGATTTTGATTGATGGTAGAATTTCAGCCTTGTTGGAACTGGGAGCCGGCTTCAACATGGAATATACCGGAATCGAAAACATCTATCTCAACGGTACCATGATGGGATTTACAAAAGAGGAAATCGATGCCCGTCTGCCGGAAATTTTGGAATTCGCGGATATCGGTGATTTCGTATATCAGCCGGTTAAGATGTATTCCAGCGGTATGTTTGTTCGTCTGGCTTTTGCGGTTGCTATTAATATCGACCCTGAAATTTTGATCGTAGATGAGGCTTTGTCTGTGGGAGACGTATTTTTCCAGTCAAAGTGTTACAAAAAATTTGAAGACTTCAAAAAGATGGGGAAGACAATTTTATTTGTTAGTCATGATTTGGGAAGTATTTCTAGATATTGCGACCGAGTTATTTTGTTGGATAAAGGTCATAAGCTTGCGGAAGGTATTCCAAGAGATATGATTGACCTTTATAAAAAGGTTTTGGTACATCAGGTGGATGTGGATGCCATTATCAAAGGTCAGGAAGAAGAAAACTTTATTAATTCTTCCCAACAGGATCAGGACGAAAAGGTTGCTGATGTGATTCGAAACGCTACCCAAAGCGTTGGGGGAACGGCGTTGGAACACAACAGAGAAGATCAAAGTTGGCAAAGCTATTTTAAGATCAACCCCAACTTAAACGAGTATGGAAATGGTGTGGCAAATATCATAGACTTTAAGGTGGAAGATGAAAAAGGAAATCTAACTTCTGCCATAGAAAAGGGAACGGAGTTTACCATTACCTCAAAAGTGAAGTTCCATTCAGATGTGGAAAATCCTATTTTTACCTATACTTTTCGAAATGTTCAGGGAACTGCCATTACCGGTACCAATACCATGTATGAACAGGCTGAGGTGAAACCGGCCAAATCCGGGGACTGTTATGTTGCTTCTTTTAGGCAGCGTATGAATTTACAGGGAGGGGAGTACCTTCTTTCCATTAGTTGTACTGGATATGAAAACGGAGACTTTGTGGTATATCACCGTTTGTATGATTTATTGAATATATCCGTAATCTCACATAAAGATACGGTTGGATTTTATGATATGGATTCGGAAGTATCCGTTTCCAAAATTTCAGAATAAGTAAGAGCATATCGTTTTTGATATGTATAGAAAGGAAGAAACATGGGTAAGATCAAAGTAACAAATGATTGTAACGGAATTGAAGGATTAAAGGTAGTAGAGCCTACCGTATTCGGAGATAATCGCGGATACTTTATGGAGACCTATAACTATAATGATTTTAAAGAAGCAGGCATTGATGTGGAATTTGTTCAGGACAATCAGTCTGCATCCAAAAAAGGTGTGCTTCGCGGACTTCATTTCCAGATTAACTATCCTCAGGATAAATTGGTTCGTGTAATCAAGGGACGTGTATTTGACGTTGCCGTTGATTTAAGAGAAGGATCAAAGACCTACGGAAAATGGTATGGTGTAGAACTTACAGAAGAAAACAAAAAGCAGTTTTTCATTCCCAAGAATTTTGCACACGGATTTTTGGTACTTTCCGATTATGCTGAGTTCTGCTATAAGGTAACGGATTTCTATCATCCCAATGATGAAGGCGGTTTGATGTGGAACGATCCTGACATTGCTGTAGAATGGCCTATGCCCGAAGGAATGGGACCTGAAGATTTAATCTTGTCTGACAAGGATAAGGTAAACTGGAGCTATAAGGAATTCTTGGAGAAGAAGAATCAATAAAATGATGGGAAAAATTATGCTTGCCTGTATTGGAGTTTTGTTCTTTTCGTTTTCGATTGGATTAAACTTCCAAAAAGATAAAATAAATATGGTGGAAACAATGCTCTTTGGCTTCCTGACAATTCTTGGTGTCATGGAAGTCGTGGCATTGCCATGTACATATTTAAAGGTTTCTTTTGCCGGCTTTTCCGGAATATGCGCAGCCGTTTATTTGGCGTGTGCACTTTTGGGATGGCTTCGAAAAAGAAACCTTCTTTTTGTGTTTGTAAAGGATGGGAAGTATTTCCCGAAAAACATTTATTTTGTTTTGGCACTGATTTGCATATTGGGCCAGATGGCGGTGATTCAGGTGGGATATCATACGGATGAGGATGATGCTTTTTATGTGGCAACAGCAACCACCACTTTGGATACCAATACCTTATTTGTCTATGACGCATATACCGGCGAGGCTTATTCGGGGTTGCCGGCGAGATATGTGTTGTCGCCCTTTCCTTTTTTTACAGCCTTTGTAGGAAAAGTGTTTGGATTGCGTCCGGTGGTAGTGGCGCATACTCTTTTTGCTGCTCTTACGGTGATGATGGCCTATGGAGCACTTTGGTTGATTTTGGAAGTGTTTATAAAAGAAGAGGAAAAAAGAAGTATGGCTTTTGCCTTTGCATCGGTTCTTACGATTTTTTCCTACTATTCCACAAGGATAACGACCGCCCGTTTGCTGTTGCGCCCTTGGCAGGGAAAGACAGTTTTGGCCTCAGTGGTACTCCCTATGATTTTTTATTTTGGAATGCGCTATATCCAAAAAGAAAAACTGCCCCTAGGTCAGTGGGGGATGTTGATGCTCACCATGTTGGCAGCCTGTTTGACTTCCTCCATGGGGATGGCACTTTCTGTTGTTATGTTGGGATGTTTGCTTCTTGTAAAACTTTTTGTGCATAAGAATATTTTGGCGTTTCTTCAGGGGGCTGTTTGTTGTATCCCTGCAGCAGTGCTGTCACTAATCTATATTATGATTCGTTAGGAATGTAAGATGAAAGATATTTTCGCTTCGGTAATGGAAAACTTAATGGGAAACTTTAATGGCAACTATACCTTGGTGGTGTTGTATGTCCTTTCCCTATGTGTTTTGTTTTTTGTGGTGAAGAAAAAACTGTCTACCACCGTTTTGTGGTACAGTCTTTTACTCACTGTCATTATACTGTGTCCAATTACGGCAAAGATTTTGCTTTACGGTTTGGGAAACAGTGTGTATTGGAGAATGCTTTGGCTATATCCTGTTGTACCTGTGGCTTCCACGGCACTGGCTTTGCTCATTGGAAAGTGTAAAAAATCAATGGTGAGGTTTTTACTGTTTGTTCTTTGCTGTGGCGCGTTGGCGTTTTGTGGAACCAGTGTAATCAATCGGGAAAACTTTGATAAAACCTCAAACTATGCAAAATTACCCCAATATGTCATCGGCGTATGCGATTTAATCAATGCCGATGCCGAAGAACATAATATTACCGTTAAAAAGCTGGCTACCAATCCGATTTTTCTTGTGTATGTCAGAGAGTATGATTCCACCCTTCTCATGGAAAACAGCAGACAAAACATGCGTGGTTGGGACAAAAGAGAAAAGGCGCAAAAGATTTATGAATATATGTGCGGTACTGCTTTTGACGATTACAGTGAATTTGCAGAATTGCTTCGAGAGGAATCCTGTAATTACGTGGTCTTCGACATGGGAACACAACCTCAGATGGCAGAAGGCTTGGCGGAGTACGGCTTTGTTCTTGTGGGAAATTATGAACAGTTTGCTGTGTATCGGGATGAAGTGGACAATGTAGGAAATACCATTGAACAAAAAGAAGTGGTGGCTGAATACAAGAAAAATGATGATGGTTGGCTAATCGGGCAATATGCTTCGGTTACCGGACAACAAAGCAGTTTTTACACCATATCGGATCATGAAGGCCATTTGATTGTAATTGACGGTGGTTGGGAAGAAGATGCCACTTACGTAAAACAGGTGATTGATTATTTTGGTGGAAAGGTGGATGCATGGATTATTACCCATCCCCACTTTGATCATGTCAGGGCGTTTAACAGTCTTATGGATTCTGAGGATTGCCCTACAATCGGCGAAATCTATGTTTCAGAATTTGATTACGAACAGTACAAAGATGAAGCAAAAGAGTGGGATCAGTTTGGTGATTACGAGACTTTTTTGGAAGTGACAAAGGATGCTTCAAACCTTACCTACTTACACGCTGGTGACAGTTTCGAATTGTTGGGCTTACAGGTGGATGTCTATCATGACTATACCACCAAGGTGGATGGCGATGCTTGCAACGACGGTTCTTTGGTATTTGAAGTAACCGGAAAAAAGGAGAGTATGCTCTTTTGCGGAGATACGGGAAAAAGTCAGGCAAAGTCCATTATAGCTGCTTACGGAGATCATCTGAAAGCGGATTATTTGCAAATGGGACATCATGGCAATGGTGGTTTGACAGAGGAGTTTTATAAACTGGTAGACCCGAAAGGGGCATTTTTTGATGCACCGGAATGGTTGATGAATCCCGGTGAAGATACCAAATATACAACACCGGAAAACAAAGAACTCATGGAGTCTATGGGAGCGGAGATTTTTGATTTTTCCACAGCACCTAATTACATCGTTCTTTATTGAGAATTTGTTTTAAGAAAAACAAATAAAGGTATCTATTATCAGATAAAAGTAATATAATATACAAGTGTGGGCTTTGATGATTTTGTGTATCATAGCCCTATTTTGTTTTTTTGTGATAAACGGAGCGCTAACCGTTGTGGATTTTGGCGAAAAGATAGTTGCGTGGAGGAACATAGGATGAAAAAATTTTTCAGCAAGAAGAGAAATATAGTAATCGTTATTGTCTTAGTGATTGCTTTGGCTGCTGGAGGCGTCGGCGGGTATTTTTACTTTACCGGCGGAAGCACAGGAGATGATGTGGCTTATGTCAGCAGTGTGGCAACCATAACGGGACAAACCGCAAACGGTTTAAATAATCGATATGCAGGAGTGGTAGAAGCGGAAGAAACCTGGAGCGCCACTTTGGACAGTTCATTAACTGTAGATGAGACCTTTGTGGAAGTTGGTCAGGAAGTAGAAGCGGGAACTCCATTGTTTTCCTACGATATGACGGAAACAGAAGCCAACTTAAAAAAAGCGCAGTTGGATTTGGAGCGAGCAAACAACGAACTTGCAACAATGCAAAATGATATTAATGAATTGGTGGCTGCCAGAGATGCTACCGGTGATGAAAGTGCAAAGGCAGAATACACCGTAGAGATTCAGCAGGCTCAGTTGGATTTGACATCAAAACAATATGATATTACTTCTCAAAAAGAGGAGATTTCCAAACTTCAGGAGACCATATCCAAGGGTACGGTAAACAGCAAGATTGCCGGTGTGGTAAAGTCCATTGCAAATTCCAATGATATGTTTTCTTCTGATTCTTCAGCTTACATTACCATTGTAAACATGAATAAGTTTCAGATTAAGGGAAGTGTAAACGAACAAAACCTTTCTTCTTTATCAGCGGATTTGCCGGTAATTGTATATTCCCGTGCAGACAAGGACACTTATTGGAAGGGCACTATTACCAAAGTAGATTCTAATAACGCTACCAGCAATGCATCAGAAGACAGCGGAGATTCTATGACATCTTCCAGCAATTATCCTTTCTATGTGTCTGTGGAAGATACTACAGGATTAAACATGGGCCAGCATGTATATATCGAATTGGACCAGGGACAGTTGGATGAAGATGCAAAGGGAATCATGTTGGAAGAATACTACATTGATTTAACCGATGAAGAACATCCTTTTGTATGGGTGGATGATAACGGACGCTTGGTAAAACGTGACGTAACATTGGGCTCTTATGATGAAGAGACCATGAAATATGAAATCAAAAAGGGATTGGAACTTACCGATTTGATCGCCATGCCTTATGACGGATTAAAAGAAGGAATGAAGACCGAAAACATGGATGATGTTGCTTCGGATGAAGAGATGGATTCTGAGGAGTTAGAAGACGGCGAAGATGAAATGTCAGAAGATGTGACGGAAGGCGATGTCTCAGAAGATGTGACGGAAGGCGATGCCTCAGAAGAATCTGGAGATATAGAAGAATCCCAAGGCGAAGAAGTACAGGGGTTTGAAAGCATAGAAGAATAGTTCGGAGGGAAAAACAGTGATTCTGGAAATGAAGAACGTTTATAAAGATTTCCCTCAGGGAGATTTTACGGTAAACGTATTAAAACATATAAATATTCAAATCCAAGAAGGGGATTATGTGGCAATTACAGGACCTTCCGGTTCCGGAAAAACCACAATGATGAACTTAATCGGTTGTTTGGATTCGGTAACAAAGGGACAGATGATATTGGACGGGGAAGACGTAAGTTCTTATACCGACAATCAGCTTTCCGATTTACGACTCCACAAGATTGGATTTGTTTTCCAAAATTTTGAATTGTTGGGCCAAAAGTCAGCCCTGAAAAATGTTTGCGTACCCCTTGCTTTTGCGGGAGTACCAAAGAAAGAACAATATGAAAGAGCGAAGGAAGCTTTGGAAAGAGTGGGATTGGGAGAACGCTTGGACTTTCGCCCCAACCAGCTTTCCGGTGGACAAAAACAGCGTGTAGCCATTGCACGTGCCATGATTAACCGTCCGCGAATCCTTTTGGCAGATGAGCCTACGGGTGCCTTGGACTCCGCTTCCGGAAAAGCAGTTATGGAGTTGTTCCAACAGTTAAATGACGAAGGAACTACCATAATTATGATTACCCATGATGCGGATGTGGCGGCAAAAGCAAAACGTCGTGCCGTTATGCGAGACGGAGTGTTGACCTCCGACGATTCCACCTTGGTACCGCCTTATGAAGGAGAGGAGGTGCCGGAAGATGACAAATAAAGAATGGAGCCTAAAGAAAAAAATCCTTGTAGGTGTTCTTGTGGCAGTTGTTATTTTTGCATTGGTCATCGGTGTGGTTTATATTGCCGTGTATTCCAATATGGGAAAGGCTACCGTAGTTCCGGTATCTGATATTACCTATATGGATTATGATTCCGATGATTTTAGCTTGCAGGGAACCATCAGTACAGGTATTACCCAGGATGTAAGTAGCGATCAGGGAAAGGTTTCTCAAATCTTAGTAAAAGAAGGGGATTATGTACAAAAGGGAACTGCTTTGGTTCGCTTTGATGCCACTTCCGCTCAGTTGGAATTGGAACAGGCAAAGGTGGATTTACAATCCAAACAGGTGGACTTAGATAATGCTAAAGCGAAGCTTGAAATGTTAAACGGGGCACAAAGCTATGTGGAAACCATTAAGGTTCCTGTGAACAACAAGGATGACAGTGATGAAGATTCCGATTCAGACAGCGATGACAAATCTTCTGATGACAGCAACAGTTCCTCAGATAGCGATAGTTCCTCAGACAACGACAGTTCCTCAGACAACGACAGTTCCTCAGACAGCGACAGTTCCGCAGACAGTAGCAGCTCTTCCGATAGCAGCTCTTCTGACAGTAGTAGTTCTTCAGACAGTAAGAGTTCCTCTGATAGCAGCTCTTCCGACAGCAAGAGCTCCTCTGACAGTGACAAAAGTGATGCTTCCGATGACAGTAAGGATGTGGAGTATCAGGAAGTAGTTGTGGAGTCGGATGAACCTCAGTTCCAGACTTCAGACGGAACGGTTTATACGGAAACAGAACTCCGGAAAGAAAAGAGTGCAACAAATGCAGAAATCGTAAGTCTGCAAACAGATATCAAAGAGGCGGGCGCTACCATTGAAACCGCACAAAAGACCGTGGAAGACTGCACCGTAAAAGCAACCTTGGATGGGTATGTTACAAAGGTTTCCCAGGCTGCTTTACAGCAGGATGAAGAAAGTGATACGGATCCATCCGAGGACATGGAAGAGGACGAGGAAGTCAGTGAAGAAGATTCCGCAGCAGTACAGCAGGATGCCTCCGTGGAAGATGACGGAATTGTGGTTCAGGTAAGTTCCATGGACGGTTTGTATGTAAACTCCGCCATGAATGAATGGAGAATGGAAAAGTACAACGTAGGGGATGTGGTATATGTGATGGATTGGGAAAGTGGAAATTCCTATGAAGCGACCATTACCACTATTTCACCTTATGCATCGGATGAATACGCTGAGATGTACCAGTATACGGGTGGAAGTACGGAAAGTTATTATCCCTTTACGGCACAGATTACCCAGGACGGTACCGGCCTTTCCAGTGGTGATTATGTAGATGTAAGTTTTTCAAAGCCTATGGAATCCATGGATGAAGAAATGACAGAGTCCGGAACCCTTAGTGTAATGAAAGCCTTTGTTCGTACGGAAAACGGCAAAAAATACGTTTACATAAGAGACGAAAACGACAAATTGAAAAAACAGGAAGTAAAGGTTTCCAGTCAGAGTCAGGAAACTTATACCATTGAATCCGGATTAACAATTGACGATTATGTTGCCTTCCCCTATGGGAAAAATATTCACGAGGGCGTGGATACCACCGAAGGCAGTATAGAAGATTTGTATGAATAAAGGATGAGACTATTATGAGAGATAATTTGATAGAAGCACTACAGGAAATATGGTCTCACAAAATGAGATCGTTTTTGACCATGTTGGGTGTAATTATCGGTATTGCTTCCATTATTGCCATAGTTTCCACAATCAAAGGAACCAATGATCAGATTATGAAAGATTTGGTGGGAAAAGGAAATAACAATGTTTCCATTTCTTTGTACCAGGGAGACTACGAGTATTATTTTGACGAGGAACAAGTTTCCGGTATTACACAAACCACAGAAGAACAGCAGGAAGAAATCCGCTCCATTGATCACGTGGAAGACGCGACTTTTTATAATTTCAGAAGTTATGTGGATTCCCTTTCCGCTGGTTCCAAAAATCTATCCGGAGGAAAGATTTATGGAATAGACGAACATTTCTTAAATACCTGTGGATATGTGGTTTACAAGGGCAGAGCCTTTGTGGAACAGGATTACAACAATAACAACAAGGTGGCACTTTTGGATTCAACGGCAGCAGATATTTTGTTTTCCGGAGAAAATCCCATTGGAGAAACCATAGAGATTTCCGGAGAACCCTTTATCATTGTTGGTTTGTATCAGCAAAAGACCGCTTTTGAACCGGACATTCAAAGTCTGTCGGATTACGAAACTTACTACACAGATTCCTATGGTACGGTTTTGATTCCCAATGTGGATTGGGGAATCTGCTTCCGTTTTGACGAACCTCAAAATGCATACGTACGTGCAGATGAGACTGAGAATATGTCAGACGTAGGTAAGGCTGCACAAAAAGTGATGCAGCAGTGCATTACAGCTACCGACACAGAATTAAAATATACCGCCGAAGATTTGATGGAAGAGGCAAAACAACAGCAGCAGCTTTCCAACAGTACCAACAACCTTTTGATTTGGGTGGCAAGTATTGCCCTTTTGGTTGGTGGTATCGGCGTAATGAATATTATGCTGGTGTCCGTAACGGAGCGAACCAGAGAAATCGGTTTGAAACGTTCCTTAGGAGCCAGACGAAGAAGAATTTTAATGCAGTTTTTAACAGAATCTGCAGTGTTAACCAGTTTGGGTGGTGCATTGGGGGTTGTCATTGGAATTGTTATGGCAAAGATTATTTCACAAATTTCCGGAACTCCAGTGGGTATTTCCGTGCCGGCAATCATTGTCAGTGTAGGATTTTCCATGATTATCGGAATTGTGTTTGGATTACTTCCCTCTGTTAAAGCTGCAAACTTAAATCCCATTGATGCACTTCGAAGAGAGTAGAACAGTAGCATTATTTTTGTATTTTTGATACAATCCCTATTAAGTGATTTACGGAAATAATCATCATGAAGGAAAGGAAATTATGTTAACAAAAGAAGAAGCGCTTTTGCTTTTGCAGAAGCATGACCAGACACATGTACTTAAGTATTACGATGAATTATCTGAGGAGGAGCAGAAAAAGCTTCTTGCTCAGGTAGCAGATTTGGATTGGGATTTGTTATCCGCCATTGAGAAAACAAATGAGGAAGAAAAGGGAGAAATCACTCCCCTTGGCGCAGTAGAAATCAAGGAAATTGAGGAACGCAAAGAGGAATTTGTGGAAGAAGGCCTAAAGGCAATCCGTGACGGAAAAGTAGGATGCATTTTATTGGCCGGAGGAATGGGAACCCGTTTGGGCTTTGACCGTCCCAAGGGAACATATCCCATTGGTGTAAACAGAGATTTATCCATCTTTGAATGTCTCATGAACAATCTAATGGAGGTTACTGACGTAGCAGGTTGCAGTGTACCTCTTTACATTATGACCAGTGAAAAGAACCACGTTGATACCGTGGATTTCTTCGAAGAAAACAATTACTTCGGATATCCGGAGGGAGATGTTCATTTCTTCGTTCAGGATATGGCTCCTGCAGTGGACTACAATGGAAAACTTTTATTAGAAGAAAAGGGAAGACTTGCTACTTCTCCTAACGGAAACGGAGGATGGTTTACTTCTCTTCACAAGTCCGGTTTGTTGGATGATGTCCACGCCAGAGGAGTGGAGTGGTTAAATATTTTTGCAGTGGATAACGTATTGCAAAGAATTGCTGATCCTGCTTTTATCGGTGCTACGATTTTAAGTGGCAAGGAAAGCGGAAGTAAGGTGGTTCGCAAAGCTGCTCCGGAAGAAAGAGTAGGTGTTTTGTGTGCCGAAGACGGAAAGCCTTCCATCATCGAATATTATGAAATGACAGAAGAGATGTCCAACCTTCGAGATGAACAAGGTGAATTGACCTATCGTTTCGGTGTAATTTTGAACTATTTGTTCCGTGTGGATCGATTAGAAGATATTATGGCAAATCACATGCACGTTCATGTGGTTGAAAAGAAGATTCCTTTTATTGATGAAAAAGGCGAATTACAAAAACCCGAAGAACCAAACGGATACAAGTTTGAAACTTTAATTTTGGATATGATTCATATGATGGATTCCAACCTACCTTATGAGGTGGTTCGAGAAAAGGAATTTGCTCCGGTGAAGAATTTACATGGAGTGGATTCTGTGGATACGGCAAGAGAATTGTTGAAAGCAAATGGAGTTGAACTTTAATGTATAGTGAAGGGAAACGCAGTTGGGTCAAGCACTTGGATTTTACAGTTTTTGATCTTTTGTGCTTGGAACTGTCATTAATTGCAGCATATGCTTGGAGATTTAACGGCAGATGGTTGTTTGATGAAGACATTTATCAGAGACTGGCTGTTGTGGTTTTACTGATTCACTTTGTAGTTGTGTTTTTTGTAGAACCTTACAAAGGCATTTTGCGACGAAACAAGTATCAGGAATTCCGTGCAACCCTAACCTCCGCAATTGTAAACTTTGGTGGTGTATTGGTTTACATGTACGCCATCAAACAGTCGGTGTTGTATTCCCGAAAAATGCTCTTTGTGTTTTTTGGATTTGCCGTAATTACAATCTACGGGGAACGTGTGATTTGGAAGCGGATTATTCGGGCAAGAAAGCTGCAGGATAAGAACAAAGCTTTAATGACAGTGGTAGCGGAAAGCACCAATGTGGAACGCTGCTTAAATGAAATTGCAAAGAACAAGTATACAAATTACAAAGTAACCGGTGTGGTTGTGGTGGATCAGCCTATGGAAGGTCAGACCATTATGGGCGTTCCGGTAATTGCCAATGCGGATAATTTTTTGGATTATGTCCGTACCAATGTGGTGGATGAGGTGTTTATTGATGGAAATACCAGAGAAAGCTCAGAAGCTTTGGCCGCTGCTTTGGTAGAATTGGGCACCACGGTACATATGAGTTTGGTACACTCCAATATTTTGGTACCAAACCGCCAGTTAGACAACTACGGAAACTATGTTGTACTAACCAGTAGTATGCGCATCGCCACCAACCGCCAGCTGTTTATCAAGCGAACCATGGATATTGTGGGAAGTCTTGTAGGCTTGCTTTTGGTTGCTATTGCTTATATTGTGTTTGCACCTATTATAAAGATTCAGTCACCGGGACCGGTATTCTACAAACAGGTTCGTATCGGAAAAAACGGAAGACGATTTAATTTTTATAAGTTCCGTTCCATGTATGTGGGCGCTGATGAAATGCTGGATAAGCTAAAAGAAGAAAATGAAATGCAGGGAAATATGTTCAAGATGGAAAACGATCCCAGAATCATTCCCATCGGACATTTCATGCGAAAGTATTCCATTGATGAGCTGCCCCAGTTTTGGAACGTTTTAAAGGGAGATATGAGTTTGGTGGGAACCAGACCCCCTACAGAAGATGAATATGAAATGTATGAGTATCACCACAAGGCCCGTTTGGGAATCCGTCCCGGATTAACAGGAATGTGGCAGGTGAGCGGCCGAAGCGATATCACGGATTTCGAAGAAGTGGTAGCCTTGGATACGGAATACATTATGAATTGGACTTTGGGATTGGACGTTAAGATTTTGTTTAAAACCATTGGTGTAGTAATTAGCGGAAAGGGTTCGAAGTAATTGGCAGCAAAATTTACCATTTTGATTCGGACATTTGGTACCAATCTTTCCTATTATCGTGATTGCTTGGAGTCGTTAAATGCCTTAAGCTTTGATGATTGGGAATTGATTATACTGGATGAGAATATTTCCAATGAGGTTCAGTGGACCACAGAGGAAATGTTTCCCGAAGAGAGCCGTGTGGTATTTCGAAAGATTAAAAATAAACATGGAATCGCCTATGCTTATAACATAGGCGTTCATTTTGCGTCCGGAGAGTATATTGTCCTTTTGGGGCAGCATGACCGTCTGTCCGGAAATACCTTGGATGTGTTGAACAAAAAAGTTCAGGACTATGAGATTGTGTATTGCGACCATGATGAGTTGATCGATACCAACCGAATGAATCCCCATTTCAAACCGGATTATAATGAAGAACTTTTGCGACATACTCCTTACATCGGAAACTTTTTATGCTTCCGCAAAAACCTTTGTATGAGGTTTGGAGAATTCCATGAGCAGTTAAATTATTATCCGGTATACGACTTTTTGTTTCGGGCTGTGGAAACAAAGATTAAAGTGGGACATATTGCAGCGCTGTTACACCATGAGCGTTCTGAGGAAATCCTTCCCAAAGAAGTAAAAGATAAAATGCTTCGGGAGTATGGAACCGTTGTCCTTGCCCATTTAAAAAGAAAGGGCTTGGAGGCGTCTGTTACTGCTGAGAAAAAGGAGCGTTTCCTAAACGTAAATTATGAATGTGATTTTTACAAGAATCACAGAGATGAATATTTGTTCCTTCGGGATAAAGGGGTTCGCCTCCGAGGGAAAAAATATATGCAAAAACTTTACAGTGTTTTATCACAACCGGATGTGGGTGTGGTAGGAATTCGATTTTTGCATTATGATTTTACCAATGACAATTGCGGTTATATTTTTGGAAATGAAGGGATTGCTTATCCCGCCTGTTACAACCGCGGTGTTTTTCAGACGGGATATGAAAACCGCGTGATTATTCCTCAGGATGTAAGTATGG
>JAEEGL011753419.1_pt1 | contig 33440 bp, 30 predicted proteins | sample 9134231 | NCBI WGS metagenome assembly JAEEGL01 (sample SAMN16246548, study PRJNA631951) | gut metagenome | biome: gut microbiome; feature: rumen; material: fiber-attached | host: Bos | place: Iran: Karaj | collected 2018-10 | reverse complement strand
CAGATTTGGTGATGTATTTAAGTTCGATAAGGTAAATGCACTGGTTACTTTTTCCTTTGTTTACGGTTATAACCAGATCGGCAAAATTCTCGCCTTTCCTGTCAACTCTCAGGGACTTCTGCATCTCGACAAATATCCCCCGCAATGATTTCAGTTTGGTATAGAGTGTCAGATTAAGTGCCATCTCACTCATGTGAGTCAGTACCTGATTGGTGAATATTCCGCTCAGGAATTCCGTACTGGATGCGGCAAATGAACTTATGTCATCATTAACATTTCGTAATGATGATATATCCAGAACAGTATCGGTAAATATCGTATTTGTTTTTAACCGAATGTCAGCAATACACTGGGCGAACAGCTTTGACATGAAAAGATTAGGTATTTTCAATGCCAGAGCAGAACTGTCAGAGGCTTCTTTATCAATAGTCAGATATCCCAGATAATAGAGCATGGACAGAAACTGATCCCGGTTATATTTGGCTGTTTTGTTTAAATTGATGTTTTCCGCAAGTTTATTCAGAAAGAACAAATCATTGCTCAAATAACCTTCCACAATCTCATCTGCCAGACCGTTTTCGGCAATTGCAAACAGCTGCTGCAGTTTGGAACTGTCATGGTCTGATGCAGGATCAAGATAATCTTCAGGAGGGAGGAACTGCTTCTCATTCTGTACGGTTTTCAAATAATAGAGGCACATTGAAGAATTGAACATGGTGTGCTCCGCTTTCTCACTGAAGCAGTAGCCACCATACACTGGTTTCATTCTGGCTATGATTTCATCTGTACTTACACCGAGTTCTTCTATATCAACGAGCTGCGGAATAATCTCTTTTAGTTCATCTTCAGTAAAACCTGCATATTCATCAAAGCATTGATACGAAGAGACATTCAGTGAAATATTAAATCCGGATGTAAAAGAATCCAGGGATACTGATGACACTCCGGTAATAAAGATTTTGGCGATACAGTTCGGATTTGCTGCTCCTGCTTTGATGGAAGCATAAAATGCTCTCAGGAATCCTATATTACCGACTATGGTACGAAACTGTTCCACATCCTGTGAAATGGTTGGATTGGCGAACTTATCGTATTCGTCAATCATTACATAGAGTCCGCCTGTACGGCCTTTAGTAAAACAATTTTTGGCGTACCCTAAATAAGCGCAGGTAAAACTATTGAACAGTATGACCGAGTCTGATTCATCATGTTCACTGTAATCGAATACGAAATCAGGATATCTTCTTTTGAAGTTGTCAATGCCGTTTGCTACAGCTGAAAAAAAACTGTTTTGCAAGGCGGTATTGCTATGAGTATCAACCCCGGAAAAGTCAAAATTGATAACATGGTAGGTATTATGACTTGGAAGATTTTTCTTATAGGTGTCCTTCCCGTTAAAGATTTCTTCATATCTGTCTTTGTATGAGATATCATAAAAGCATTTCAGCATTTGAACGAAGGTACTTTTACCGAAACCTTGAGGGCGCAGGAGTACAGGATACCGTGTCATATATTTATCTTCAAGAGATTCTATGAAACCACTTTTATCTGCAAATGCATATCCCTGTCTGCACAAAATTTCGTAACTAACCTCATCATATGAGGTTCTCAGCAGTCCCGATGTATTTTCACTCATAATGCCACCTTCTTCAGTAATTTCCCCGCTTTACCTTTAAATTCAATCTGTTAACAAACAACCCTTTTACACGACAAGACAGAAACAGGTTTAAACCTCTACTATCAGATATTAAAGACATCTGCCTTAAAATATCAACATCGACAACTCCGTACCTCACCCGGTTAATCAATTCGATCAGACATATTCTCTGTGCTTCATCAGAAGCCAAAGTTCCGGGTTAATCGTATTTGCTGAGTTCCTGCAGGGTTCCGGCTAAAGCTGACAGTGATCGTGCTGATAAAAATGATTGAGACGCAGCATCAGTTTTCCCTGCATCCTGCAAATTCCTGCTGACGCCATGCCTCATAAAGCAGAATAGAAGCAGAATTCGCAAGATTGTAACAGCGGCTTCCCGGAACCATCGGGATCCTGATTTTCTGCTCCTCCGGAAGCGAGTCAGTAAAATCATCCGGAAGGCCGGAGGTCTCCCTTCCGAAAACCAGGACATCGTCCGGAGAGAAATGCACTCTGTCGGGAAAGGTATGACCTTTGGAGGTGGCGGCAAACACACGTGCAGATGCCGGCATGGTGCTGAGACACTCCTCTAAGCTGTTATAAGTTTTGATATTGACGAACTCATGATAATCGAGACCTGCACGAAGAAGACGGCGATCATCGAGTATGAAGCCAAGAGGACGGATCAGAGACAGATCTGAGCCTGTATTGGCACAGAGCCGGATAATGTTACCGGTATTCGAAGGGATTTCAGGACGGAAAAGAACTACATGCATAAAACAGGATCCCAAATACTCAGCCGGCAGATCAGTTCGTAAAAACTGGCTCACCGAAAAAAGGAACAACGATGAACAATATTGCACACAGTCCGGTTTGAGTCAATGACCGAAAACTCTGTATCCGGCAACTGCATCTGCACCGGTACTCTGGTTCAACACCGCCCTCCTTTTCCGGTTTCATCCGAAAATCCTGACTGCATTTCCGAAAGTATCCCGTCTGAGATCCAAATACAGTAAAACAAATGCACATCACTCGAAGATTGCTATAACAGGAGCCAAAGAAAACACTTCAAACATTGCAGAACAATTCACTGCTGCTGCAGCCAGATCGCAATATAAGACAGACCGGCAATCACAGTCTGTCTGTTCGTTTTCTCAAGACTTCAGCGGACAGAAAAAAAACGTAACAGCCTAGCGGCGAAGGACAAATATATATGGAGGTTCGGAAGTGGCACTGATCAGGGTATAACCGAGATGGGTGCATAAATTGGGGACATCACGGGTAGTTGCAGGATCATCTGCGGTAATTTCAAGAAGATCCCCCTCTGACAGTTCTCTCATTTTTTTGCGGATCAGCATCAGAGGCTCGGGGCAGCGAAGACCAAGCACATCCAGTTTCTCGGTTTTGCAATCAGACATCAGAACTCCTGTTCCCTCTGAGCTGCTCTGCGTTTTGACGTCTCTTCGGCCTGTAATTTTTCCTTTTCTCCAAGATCATGAAGCAGCAAATCCACCTTTTCCATAATCATGTCAAGGGTAATATTGGACATTGCCTTCGGATCACGAACTCTGGTGCGCCACGGCAGTTCTTCAGGCTCCTTTCCGTATTCACGGCGTACCAGATTCGCATAAACGCTTACACAGTACCTGCGATCCAGGTACGGTCCGACTCTTTCCGGATCATGGGTTGCGTACAGTCCTATAACCGGAGTGCCGACGGCATTGGCCATATGAACAGCAGCTGTATCTGCAGAAATCACAAAATCGGCAAGTCTGATGCACGCCAGACACTGCGGCAGAGTGGTACGGCCCACCAGGGACAGAGTTTCCGGAACAGCCGACGTCAGTGCCTGCTCAAAGAGTTTCTCCTCCTGGGTTGATCCGCCAATCAGAACGGGACGGACATTTTTTGAAACCAGGTATTTTGCGGTCTCGATACAGCTGCCGACAGGCCAGTCCTTGGATCTTTTACTGGTACAGGGGGAAATCACCGCCCTGTGGGCATATGAAGAAACGCCAAGAAACTCAGATGCCCGATCCATAAGGTTCGGACTGAAGAAAAAATCCCACTCCGGAACCGCTGGTCTGAGATCCATGGCGGCGACAAAGCCCATAAAGGCATCGACCATATGTCTTCCGCCACCTGAAACTATACGACGGTTTATGAATAAACTGTGAAACTCTCTTGATCGCTCCGGATCAAAACCAATCTTTACATCAGCCTTGATCATGAAAGATGCCAGGGACGCACTCAGTGCATACTGCATAAGAAGAAGATAGTCGAAGGTACGATCCTTCATCAGATGCCTGAACTCCTTCAGTTCACTGATCCCGCTTTTCCGGTATATGATAAACTCAACCTCTGGCATCAGATCCTTCAGCATCGCATAGGCGGCCGGTCCGATAATCCATGTTATCCTGGCCTGGGGATTCTGCTTCTGAATAGCCCATACAGCAGAGGCGGCATTTATGCAGTCTCCTATGGCTGAAAGCCTCAGAACACAGATACGCATGAAGGGAACTCCTTTAATCAGACGATTACTGGAAGATAAAGTTGGTAAAAAGAACCTCGCGGATCAGCCTTCGGCCTTCTCTCTCCTGAAAGAATGCATCCATGCGGCTTTTGCACTCGGCTATGATATCCTCCTGACCGTGAGGGGATGCTATGGTATTGATATCCTTGCTGTACACGGTGGTTATCACAATATCCCTCAGCACTGAGGCATTGTACTGGATTATCTCCACATCCGCAGGGTTGTCAACCATGATCTGAACCTTAAGTCTGACATAACAGATGCGGTTGCCGGGAGAAGCACAGTTGGTGACAATCTCGGGAGCAAGTTCATAATAGCTAATATTGCTTACCGGAGGCTGATCGCTCTCCTCCTTGCCGTGACCGCTGGCTAAAGCACTGCAGGCGACAGCCGTCAGCAAAAGAAAGGCAGTAAGTTGTCTCAGCATAGGAACTCCAAAGTCTGCAAAACAGAATAATTATACATCATCACCGCACATACTCCACAGACACCGTCACGGTTTATCACAGGGAATCATCCGCATCGAAATACTGAGTTGGGATCTTGGTGCGTATATCCGCCGAGCATATGGCGATAACCAGCTCGCTGACAGGTGTCATTTTTTCAATATCAAAGCTGATCGGACCCTCAAGATCCATCTGCTTTATCATGCCCTTCTCCTCCATGCAGGAAACCAGCCACTTGAGAGTTTCCGGATTGCTGAACTCGGGGGCGAGGATCATGTGAGAATCAAAGCAGATCCTTGAAAGAGCCTTCTGCCACATATCCTCCAGTTCCTCATAGGTGACTGTGCTGTGGGCATTGACCAGAGAAAAGAACACGCCGTAGCGCAGCAGCGTCTCATTGGCAAAGGAGGAAATGATTTTAACATCCTCCTCCGCACCGCGTTTGATTTCATAGCATCCGTTAATATGAGAAATCAACTGCAGATGAGTGAAGGCACGGAGCAGCCTTATCACATATGTATCTATCTCATCTTTTCTTACGGGGAGATACATTTCGTTGTCCAGCAGATCGAAGACGGTGTGAACATAACGCAGCAGTTCATCACAGGACAGTCTGGCGGACAGTTTGATAAACTTGAGAACAAAGGACTGAAGAATATACAGATGAAGAATATTGTTGCGGTAGTAGGTAAGTTGCAGGTACTGTCTGTGCAGCAGAGTAATTGTCTTTACGCCGCGGTAGGTGACAACTCCGAACTTGTTGAGATCCAGAGCCTGTCGCAGCAGTTCCTCCGGAGCGGCATACGGCACCTGGGTATATTTGTTGGCGGGAGCCAGCTTCATGCTGTCCATAATCAGTCCGATAACGTTGCACAGCTTTACAGTTTCTATCGTATAGTTTTTGCAGGACAGCAGAACCAGCGCACACAGGTTGACGCCGTTAAGAGCCGCGGCATCATTCATGTTGTACATAATTCGTTTTGCCATGGAGGTAACGCAGTCATAAAGCCAGGAAGGCTTGTATGCTCCTGTAGGATCCACACTGCTCCTCCATCCGGAATTGTACGTATCCATAAACCTGGTCATGGTCACCGGCTCGCCGAAGCCCACATACCCCTGGCCGTAGTTGCGGAGTTTTCTGAAAATCGAAAGGATCTGCCAGACGTTCTCGGCCTGTTTCTTGACGCCTCTCATTTCCTTTGTATAGGAGCCCACCTCCATTACATGCTCATAGGACAGGTATATCGGGATCACCGTAATCGGACGGGACGGATTGCGGAGCTGGGTCTGAACCAGCATGGAAAGGAGACCGGTTTTCGGATGAAGCATCCGTCCGGATCTGGATCTGGTTCCCTCAATGAAAAATTCGATTGAGTAGCCGTGGGAGCAGAGATATGCCACATACTCCCTGAAGACCGTGGTGTAGATCCTGTCTCCGTTGAATTTTCTTCTCAGAAAGAAGGCGCCGCAGTGGCGGATCAGAGTGCCGAAAGGGAAAAAGTTAAGATTAATGCCGGAGGCCACATGGGGCGGCATAAGTCCTGAATTGAAAATCACGTACTGCAGCAGGAGATAATCCATATGGCTGCGGTGACACGGAATATAGACTATTTCATGCCCGCTGTTGGCAATCTGCCGGACCACCTCGTCTCCGATTTTATTTATACCCTTGTACAGATGATCCCAGATGATTTTCATCAGACCGTTGACTCTGGTCAGAAGACCGTATGATATGTCAGCCGCAATTTCATTGACAATGCTCCTGACCTCCTTTGTGACAGCCTTCGGATCTGAAGAGGAATCTATCAGCCTTCTGATGTTTACATTTTCCAGAAGTTCATCAATCATATCCTCACGCTGCGGAAGACTCGGACCGTGGGATGAATTCACGGTGCGGTAGAAATGCATTCTGCCAAGTCTTTCAAGAAGCCTGGTTGCACGCTCCGTGTCGGTGAAATCAATTCTTGCCAGAAGATCCGACAGCATTACAGGCTGTGATATGAAAAGAGTGTGGAACCGTCCCCTGGTAATCACATTCTTCATCCGGTTCCATGCACTTGTGACTTTCAGACTTCCCGCCTCCGCTCTTGCCGCACTGTCGGTTCCCCTGATTCCGGGACTGCGATTCCATACCGACGGCACGCTTATAACCTGAATGGCCAGCTGAGGATGTTCAAACTGGACATTCATCCACTTCTTGAAAATTTTAAAGCAGATGCTTCTTCTCACGGCGCGGCGGTTGAACAGCCAGGGAGTCTTGTAAAGATAAAGATACCTGGGGACACGTTTGCCGTTAAGGACAAGAGGCCTGAAGGGCGAGGGAAGCGATACCGCCCGACTGTGAAAATGCAGAGCCAGAAGATCGCTGATGGAATTGGTTTTAAGGATGTAGACTACAGGCTTTCCCGTATCGATGTTCAGATCAGACACGGGATCGACAGGTATAGTGGTGGACTTAACCAGCAGTTTGATCGGCAGATAAAAGATTATTTTAAACAACCAAGTAAACAAAATGCACAGCCCCGCTATAACCGTCTGATTAGAAAGGTGATCTGATGATAAACGAGAGACAGAATTCAGGTCATACTGCAGCAACACGGAAAACGTCACGGTAATTCTTTCATACAGATGCGGAAAAAACAAAGAAGTAACCGACAAAATCGGAAAAATCATTATTCCGGGAGAACATGTTAATTCACACTTCATTCAGGGAGAATAACTCCATCCGGGAACATTCTGATTCCCGTAATATGAACAGTTTTGCTATGAAGTAACAGTTTTTACAGTTCAACTCACGTACAATACGGCAGATGGTAAAATGAAAAAGGATCCGGAATGAAATCTGCGGCATATATTCTTCAGTTTGTCAGTCACAACAACTTGGATGTAAACGACGGCGATCTGTCAAATCTGACAGACGGCCAGGAGATCTATTCTCTTGAAAACAGCAGCCGCAGATACAAGGGAAAGTCTTCAGGCGAAGCGCCGCTGCAATATCTGATTGACAAGGCATGGCGGAGCATGAGCGACACTTCTCCAGAAAACAGGAAGATTACAATACTTCCAATAGTGTCCTTCGCCCTGTACAGCGGAACATCCAGGAACAGCGGCCGCAGGCTCTATGAGATTTTTCTTGAAAACATTCAGTTCTATCTCAGGAATCTGGACATACCGTCGGACGCAGTGGAAACCAAACCTGTCTTTTATGATTTCAATGCAGAAACTCTCCAGAAATTTGACTCACCATACAGTTCAACCGATTCCATCACCAGCGGGATTTTTAAATATATAGTATGCAGTGATCCGGAAGCCAGAAAATCCGTGCTTGTTGACTATACAGGAGGTCTCAGAGATACAAGTTATCTTATAACTCTTATCAGCCAGTATCTTTCATTTTTTGAAATTCCGCTGACTAAAATCGTATACAGCAACTACAACAATAAAACCATCTATTCAATTACCTATCTCAACCGCATATCAGAACTTATACGCTGCATTAACAGTCTCAACCAGAGCGGCAATCCGGAGCAGCTGCTGAATTTCTTTCTTAACTCAAAAATAGTGCAGGATGCATCCTGCTCCATAGAGCAGGATGAATATCAGAAGGTGCTGCTGGCATTAAGGGATATTGAGGGATTTTTCAGCTGCATCTGCATTAACAATATGACAAATATTGATAATCATAAAATGAAACTTGAAGGATCCATGCAGAAAATCAGAGAACTGGATTCTTCCGGCAACATCTATATTTCACTGTTCTGCAAGCTTTTTGAAAGTATACGTTCCCAGTTCTTTTTGGACGGCAGTGACACCATCGGCTACGAAAGTTTAATCAAATGGTGCGTGACTCATAATCAGATCAATCAGGCCGTAACACTGTTTATTGAAAAGATGCCTGGGAAATATCTTGAATCGCCTTTCATCTCAGGTTTTGTTGACTATGAAGCTGATATTCCTGAACACTCTGTGGATCAGACTCCGCAAAGGTTCTACACCATTTACGATAATCTTATCGTTCTTCACAACAGGAAATGTCCGGTCGATCATCTCACGCCCGAAAGCACTGTTGACTTGTTTACAGATCTGCTGAAGCAGGCGATCGATCATACAGAAGCAGAGACCGGCACTAATCGGGGAAATCGGATTTTAGAAGATTTAGCCAGGATCGTTTCTGATAAATACGGTGACAGCAAAATCCTGTCACAGGCCGTTAAAAAGCTCAGTGCCGTTCTCAGTGAGAATTTTGACCAAAGCGGAAAAAACATAATAAGTCCGTCTTCTAAAAAAAGGCTCGCTCAGAAAAAATCAGAAGGATACCTGAATTTTCTACTGTGTAACAGAAACATATTGGGACGCATTATATTCGAAGAATCCTTCACATACGGCAAAAAGGAAGAAACCTATTCCAAAAAAGTAAAGGGACTGGAAATTCTCCTGAAATACGATCACCTTGTCAGTGACGAGAGCAGACGATATCAGTTTGCAGAAATACTGCGGTTCTATCTGCTTGTGAAAATCATCAGGAACAGGATAAACCATGCTGTGGACTACGAAAACCCTACAGATGAGGCCAGGGAAAAGGAAACAGTTGAAAATGCAGTCATCGAAAAATGCACAGGCGGTTTCGGCGTGCTGCCAAAACTGGAATTCAGCGGATTTGATCTCCAGGAAATCAAAACAATATTAAGACAGGCTGTTTCACTTCCCATACCGCAGTAGTCTTTCAGGAATGATAAAAATCACATTTAACATGTGACCGGTATGATTTAAACTGTTACCGACCGGCTCTGCTGAAGGTATGAACGTCAGTCGGCATGCAGAAATTCATGCACAGATTCATATACGGCAGAATTTTTTTTCTGATGTCATACCAGCAGGCATCAGTTTAAGGGAAAAGGTGTAAAAATCAATGGAAACAAAGGAAATAGTGCTGCCGAAGCACCGCTTTTTAATCAACGCTGATATCTGTCCGGATTTTGCTCCGCAGATGGTTGATCCGTACTACTGGATCAACCAGAAGAAAATATTCAGTTCATCCCGGGGAAGAGGCACTGCATACTTCATTGACGCAGGTGAAAACAGGAAATGGGTGCTGAGGCACTACCTGCGGGGCGGTTTTATAGCGAAATTCATGAAGGACGGATATTTTTACCCCGGAAGGAACAGATGCCGTCCATACCTGGAATTCAAACTGCTGGCAGATCTGCATGAAAAGGGACTGCCGGTTCCGGAGCCTGTTGTCGCCCATGTCAATCTCAACTTCTATCCTGTCGCCCACTACGACATTATCATGAAATACATAGAGAACAGCAGAGATCTGGTATCAGTACTGAAGGAGAGAACTCTGACCGAAAGCGAACTGGAGGGCATCGGCGAAGTGCTGGCAAAACTGAATGAGCACAACGTCTATCACCAAGATCTCAATATCCACAACATCATGCTGGATGACAGAGGCAAATTCTGGGTTATAGACTTTGACAAGGGAGAAATATCCCCGGGACATTTCGGTGAAATGTGCGACAGACTGCACCGCTCCTTCACCAAGGAAAAATCAATCCACGGAAAGGAATTCAACTGGGAGGACGGCAGCTTTGAGAAGATCCTTAAGAGTTCCGGGAAATAATATCTGAAATATGCTCCAGGGTGCGCTGAGTCGCACCCCGCCCTTTCAGCAGTTCACCGAGAGCGGCATCGCCCATAATCCTGCGTTTTTCCGGATCTGTCAGAAGGAGCTTCAATGCAGAAAGAAGTTCATCCTCCGTCTCCGCCACCTGAAGTCCGCCGGCATCACGCATTTTTCTGGTAACATCCTTAAAATTATAGTAGAAAGGACCCATAATCACTGCTTTTCCGAGAGATGCCGGCTCCAGGGGATTATGACCTCCCACATCAGTATAGCTGCCTCCCATGACGGCAAGATCCGAGGCTTCGAAAAGCTTAATCATCTGCCCCATGGCGTCGCATACCAGAACCTCAGTATCAGCTGTAAAGGAGGACATGTCCGACAGCCGGACTGTTTTAAATCCTGAAGAGCCGGAGGTGCGGCACACCCGATCAAATCTCTCCGGATGACGCGGAGCCAGCATCAGCAGAGCACCGGGATACTCCCCGAGCAGCTGCCGGTGAACCCTGAGGAAAATCTCATCCTCGCCCTCGTGAGTTGAAGCGGCAATCCACACCATGCTCCGGTTCAGCATCTCTCTTAACTCATCCCCCTCCTTTATTCTGATCCCGTCAGGCACAATATCAAATTTAAGGGAACCGGTGATCCTGACATCCTTTACACCAAGAGATGAAAAACGCTCACCATCCTCGCTGTTCTGACAGAGTACAGCCGTCAGATGCCTTCCCAGATATCGTTCAAACAGTCCTCTGACACGTCCGTACCTGCCGCAGGATCTTTCCGACATTCTGGCATTCATCAGCACCACCGGAACTCCCGCCAATGAGCAGGCCGCCAGCCAGTTGGGCCAGAGTTCCGTCTCCATGATAATCAGCGCGACAGGTCTGGTGCGTTTAAGAAACATTGAAACAGCATGAGGATAATCAAGAGGCGCAAAAAGATGGGTTACAAAAGAGCCGATTTTCCCGGCGGCATCGGCACCTGTTGTAGTGGTTGTAGTCACCAGGATCCTGAAATCCGGATTTTTTTCATGAAACTCCCGGATAAGACGGGCGGCGGCGACAGACTCTCCCACGCTGACGGTATGAAACCAGATGACTTTTCTCCCGTCATCCGGAAGTCCCGTCAGTGGGAAAAACAGCTCAAGTATTCTTCTGCCGTATCCCCTTTTCCCTTTTTTCGGAATGCACAGCATTATAAAAATCACGGGAAAAAGAAGATATCCGAGAAGTGAGTAAAGGAAACGAAGCACGCTACTCTCCCACTGCTGTCAGAAGAATATCAAGCTCGCGGATCACCATTTCAGGAGTGATTTCCTTCAGACACCTGGTATGCTGCAGAGGACAGGCGCGTTTGAAGCACGGACGGCAGTCCAGATCCTTTAAAAACAGTGCCTTTGCCTTCTTTGAAAGCGGAGGCGTATAGTTCGTAGTGGAGGAGCCGTAGACTGCCACCACCGGAACACCTGCCGCCGCGGAAACATGCATCAGTCCTGAATCGTTGGTAATCACTCCCCTGCAGCCGGAAAGCAGATCCACCACCTCGGGCAGAGTTGTTTTTCCTGCAAGGATATGGCAGTACCTTTTAAACTTCTCATCGATAAAGCCAAGGATTTCCTCGGCAAGGGGCAGATCCTTCGGACCGCCGAAGATGTGCACGCTGCCGCCTCTTTCAATCCAGGACGCCGCCGCCTTTGCAAAATAGGATGTGGGCCAGCGCTTGGCCGGTCCATACTCCGCTCCGGGACAGAGTCCGAGAACATTGTCGGAAAGCGGCAGATGAAACTTCTCCAGAATAACCGGAATGTTCTCTCGCCTCACTTCTAGAGCCGGATACGGAAAAATCCTTACCGTGTCATTTGTAAATCCGTCAGGATCGAAGGCCAGAGCATTGTACTGCTCCACAAGAAGAGGAAGAGGTCTTTTATCCCGGTATCTCTGATTCAGAAGGACATATCTCTGCTCTCCCAGCCATCCTCTTCTCACAGGTATGCGGGCGAAAAAGGGGATCATTGCTGATTTTATGGAATGAGGTAGCACAAGAGCCAGATCGAAATTTCTTGCTCTCAGCTCTGAAGCTGTCTTCAAGCGATCCATGATCCGAAGTTGTCCGTGACCGAAGGGGTTCGGCACCGTCTCGTCAATCTGCGGCATTCTCTCCAGCAGAGAAAGACACCAGGACGGAGCAAACACGGTGATCCTTGCTCCCGGGTACATTTCCTTAAGACGGATCAGCAGACTCTGGGCCATTACCATGTCCCCGATCCAAGATGGTGCCACAACCAGTATATTCGAGTAGTTACGCTCTGCCATAAATTGTTCCCGCATCGTCCGGAAGCTGTTTCCGCCCGCTTCCTTTATTTACATACAAACACCCTGATTCATGGTATATTACCACAAGACAGGAGTGTGAAATGATCCCCATAATAAAAATCAACGATTATACGGTGGCAAAACTTTTCAAGGATCGCCTTAACCAGAAGCTTCGAAACCCGGTGGAAATGGAATCTGAGGCTGACGGCTACACAATATTTATTGACGAAAATGAGCTGGAAACGGCCAGGGATATTGTGCTCCAGGTGACAACCGAGCTCAGGGAGAATGAACGCAGGGCCAGGGAAAGAAATATTGATGAATGGGCTGACAACGGCTCCGGCATCATAAAGCCGGACTTCAGAAAAAGAACCAGGAGCGGTCAGGACGGGCTGCTTTCCCAGATCAGAGGTGCCGCCGGTCCTTTCACTCTTGCAGTTGCCATGCTGATGTCGGTCGTCTATGCGGCACAGCTGGTTGCACCCGAATATACGGAATCACTGCTGATGGCTGCCGGATTTGTCCCGTCCCAGCCTGAAACATGGTACAGACTTGTTACACCGGTGCTTATGCACTTCGGGATCATGCACTTTATGTTTAACCTGGTGCTCTGGATCTGGGCCGGCGGCATGATTGAAAAGGGACTGGGAGCTCCGACCCTGGCGGTTCTTTTTTTTCTCGGCGCCCTTATTCCCGATTTCGCCCAGCTTCATTTCAGCGGAGCTTTTTTCGGCGGTCTGTCCGGAATTATCTACGCTCTGATCTGCTTCTGCTGGATCACAGCCTTCATGAAGCCTGAACAGTACGCATCGACCACTCTGCCGCCCGGTCTTATGGCATTTTCCGTTATATTTGCCGTCATCGGTCTTTTTGACATTATCCCGGGTACCAGCATGGCCAATACAGTTCATTTCTCCGGCATCGCCATCGGACTGCTGTTCGGTCTGTATCACGCAAGCTTTCTTGCAAAGCCGCAGAAAGGCTGAAAAGCATAAAGAAACGAATCACATTGTTTTTTTTGCAATACTATCGCATAATTATGCAGATTGTAAAATTTCACCGCGGGTTGTACATTCATGACGCAAGTCCGCATAAGATTTGGAAAACTACAGGAGGATGATCCGGCGTTCACTGTATGGGCGTAAGGATCCTGTACTCATATGACTCCAGCAGTAAGAGCACTGAAGACTCAGAAAATCCCTCACTCCATATATACCTACGAATGCGGTGTCACCCAGGATTTCGGACATCACATGGCACAGGTTATGGGCAGAGACGAAAGCACTGTATACAAGACACTGATCTTTCACAGTGACAAAAGCTTCGTCACCGCCGTTATTCCCGTCAACTGCACCCTGAATCTGAAGCAGGCGGCAAAACTGGCGGGACTGAAAAAGGCCGAAATGGCAAAGCCGGAGGACGCGGAGAGGATCACCGGCTATGTGGTGGGAGGCATAAGTCCCTTCGGTCAGAAGAAAAGACTGCCGGTCCTCATCGATGAGGAGGCTCTGAAACATGATGAAATACTTGTAAGCGGTGGAAAGCGAGGACTGTCCGTCGGCATAAAGCCTCAGGATCTCATTGATTTTCTGTCAGCCAGAGTTGGCAAAATTACCGATGCCGAATAGGAATTCCGGCAAACGAAAGGAAACTTTTTATTATGAGCGAATGCAAAGCTGTCTTCCCGGGATCCTTTGATCCTCTCACATTCGGCCACATTGACATTATCAGACGCGCAGCATCTCTGTTCGAGCATCTTATAGTTGCCGTAGCGGCAAGCCCGAGCAAGCATCCGATGCTGTCGCTTGACGTACGCACATCTCTTGCCACAAATGTGCTGAAGGATATAAAAAACGTGTCGGTTGTCAGTTTTGACAACCTCATGATTGATTTTCTGAGGGAAGAAGGTGCTCATGTACTGATCAGAGGTCTGAGATCTACAGCTGATTTCCAGTACGAGCTCAATCTTATCCACATGTACAGAACCCAGCTGCCGAACATCGAGGTGGTGTGCCTGCCAACAAGGCTTGAATACTCCTTCATGTCCTCAACCCTGGTAAGAGAAATCGCCATTCATCACGGTCCGCTGACCCAGTACGTTCCGGCCGAGGTGGCAAAGGCTATTTCTGACACACTGAACAGTAAAAAGTAGATCGCTGTCCCACTATAACTGACTGCACGGGACTGCCGCAGACCGGACACGGACAGCCTTTTTTCCCGTAGATCCGGAGTCTGTCGGCGAACTCTCCTCTTGATCCGTCCACCTGGGCATAGTTTCTGATGGTTGTTCCGCCGTTTCTGATGGATTCCTCCAGTTTCTCCCTGATCACGGACACAAGCTTCCTGCATTCATTCATGGTGACCTCAGAGGAAGGTCGACCCGGATGGATCCAGGAAGCGAAAAGAACCTCACTGGCATAAATGTTGCCAATTCCCACCACAATCACATTATTCATCAGTGACAGCTTGACCGGACAGTTCCTGGTCTGAAGTCTGGAATACAGATATTCCGCCGTGAAACCGTCAGTAAGAGGCTCTACACCGAGTCCAAGAAGAGGAGCACAGGAGAAGGGATCTCCCTCCGGCAGCCACAGTCCTCCGAAACGTCTCGGATCGTTGTAGCGCATAAGCTTTCCGTCGTCCAGAATGAAATCATAGTGATCATGCTTTTTAAGAGGCTCATTCTGATCGACAACACTCAGATGCCCGGTCATGCCGAGATGAATAACCGCGGTTTTCGGGCCTGCTGTCAGGAGAATGTACTTGGCCCGTCTTGAAACCGACGTAATAACCTCTCCTGCAAGATCGGAAATATTGCCGGGAACGGGAACTCTGAGAGAAGGATTGCGGACAACAACATCAGTTACCCTGCGTCCAGTAAGCAGCGGACGAAGTCCGCGACATGTTACCTCAACCTCCGGAAGTTCGGGCATGGGAAGAATCTCCTGAAAGACAAAAAAACAGAACAAAAATTAAAAACCGCACGGAGCAGAGCTTTGCCTTCTGAAATAAACTATTATGAAAACAAAGTCTCAGTGAAACAGCGCCACCGTAGAACAAGGCACCTTTGTAAACGCGCCACCATAAGCAGCTCCGCCGTAAAACAAAGCCCCTGTATACAGCGCCGCCATAAACAGAGCCATGCAAAACAGCCCCGCCATAAAACAGGCTTCAGTAAAACGTCAACGTAAACGGCTCCGCCGTAAAACGATGCCTCAGCATAGCAGCACTCCGATAAAAACAACTCCGATGCACAGCTGCATGCACAGATCTGAACAACCGATCTGCGCTGCAGAACGTAATCATTATCCTATCAGGAAATGATCCGGGCAAACTGTTCTGTCTGTATTTAAGACAAATGATCAAAAAAAAACAGCACCCGAAGATGCTGCATTTATCTGAAGTAATGATCAAATAACGAATTACTTAATCTTGCCTTCCTTGTAAATCACGTGCTTGCGAACAACCGGATCGTACTTCTTGATTTCCATCTTTTCGGTCATGGTACGCTTGTTCTTGGTCGTTGTATAGAAATGACCAGTACCGGCAGTAGAATTCAGACGGATTTTCTCGCGATTACCCTTTGCCATTTTCTAACTCCTATTAGATCTTTTCACCGTTGGCACGCATATCTGCAAGAACAGCATCAATACCAACCTTATCAATAATACGCATTGCCTTCGCACTTACACGAAGTTTAACAAAGCGACCCTCACTCTCCACCCAGAAACGATGAAAGTGAATATTTGGAAGGAAACGACGGCGAGTCGCATTCTTCGCATGAGAACGATTGTTACCTACAGCTACGCGCTTTCCGGTAACCTGACATAGTCTAGACATTATTATCTCCGTTAAAATTCCGGCATTCGCAGAAGGCCAACTCCGCGATAGCTGAAGCCGGACAAAAGCAAAACGGCAAACAGTCAAAGATCCTGCTGTCCGCCGAAATCCCAGCTAAGGACAGAATACATTAAATTCCAGGACTGAAGAACAGTCCGCAGATCCGGTCATTTTGTAATTTACAGATCTGACACATACCATAAAACTCGGGCATTATACCACACAGATCACATTGCACCAAACAAAGATCACAAACTGGGATAAAAAAATCAAGGGAAGGATGGATGAACTGACGGAATCTGCAGGAATGAGAACAGAGAAGTCAATAAGACTGCGTAAACAGGAGATTGTCTTCGTAACCGGTAGAATCAAGATTCACACTACGGTGGTCATATCTTTGTTTACAGGATATTTCCCTATCAGTCGTTAAATCTCAATCCTGCCACTTTTACTTTCCGCTAAACATCATATTCAGCAACAGGTTTGTTGCCATATATCAAAGTAAAGCACTCCGGGATTGTGGATAGCCGCATCACCATGAAATGGGAGATTTCACCGGACAGATGCATTATGGCAACAGGCAAAAAAAGCGGAATCAGGCAGTTTCAATGGAATCTGCGACTGCACTGGATAGATACCGGAAAGACATCACTTATTGTAGAAACTGCTGCGTTTCAGTCAACTACCCATCACCTAAAGGAAATGGGCTTGTAACTGCCCAGCCGTCGTAACGGATGTTACTCCTGCGGCCTTTAACCCCGATAGGTATTACTACCTAAAGTGGCGTTACATCATAGGGTGGTTGACAGCACCCTTTACAACAGAGTTTACTCAGTTGTAACTGCACTAGGTACTTGGCTATCTTCAAGATAGTTTATTCCCATACGGTGCAGATTCATAGCTCCAATGCGGTCATCATTATATTCAGAAATACATAGAAACTCAAGGTTGAGAAAGGAAGACGGCTCTCATCCCACCACTCAAGAGTAATGGGTTTCCGAGCCTAGATTATTTTATGAAGTCTGTGCTTGCACAGGATAGTTACGTACAGTGATAGGCTGAAGGATGTTCTAAATTATCTGTTTCAATGGAGCCAGTGTGGGCACCGGATAGTAACCACTGGAAGAAGACAGGTATCCCATCACTTAGAGTGTTTCAATGGAGCCAGTGCGGGCACCGGATAGTTACTACCTGCGGTACATGATCATTGGTACAGCGATAAGCTGGTTTCAATGGAGCCAGTGCGGGCACCGGATAGTTACCACTGGAATCGTATATACCATATAACACATTACGTGAGTTTCAATGGAGCCAGTGCGGGCACCGGATAGTTACCTGGTGATGAGCTGACTATATTGGGTAATAAACTTGAGTTTCAATGGAGCCAGTGCGGGCACCGGATAGTTACCCATGAAGGTACTAGTATCAAGTACTCTTCTGCCGGTTTCAATGGAGCCAGTGCGGGCACCGGATATTTACTTCCTATATCATCTTGAGCTATTAGTCAACAACTCGTTTCAATGGAGCCAGTGCGGGCACCGGATATTTACCTCGCTCTGGCAGCACTTTGTGATCGGCTTTTTGTGGGGTTTCAATGGAGCCAGTGCGGGCACCGGATATTTACAGTCTACATTACAAACCCAGCAATATCAATGCTCCAGAGTGTTTTTTGCGAGCGAGGTTACAAAAATAACGAAATTTTGCTTCAAAACGGGGTCCATCTCGTTTTTATGCAAATAATCATCAATAACTTCAAAGAGTTACGGTTTGCGAGCGAGACTAGTGATCAACTTCACATAAAAATCGTTTTTGCAGACCAATTCACAAAAATCGTTCACTATAGGTTAACATTTAGAATCATTTGAAACCATAATACGTTTTTCATGAATTTCAAAGTCCACAGAAATTTGATTTACATCAAATTTTGTCAGACCTTGTCCACCGCGCAGGATACTTTTTGTATATGTGTAAATAGAGAGAGTGCGTGAGGGTACCGGAACGACATATTGTGATCAAACGCCAGATCTTAGAACAGTAAAACTCCATGATCCGCACACCAGGATACTGACGTCCATCCAGTCTGGAGAAACAGATTAGAATTGAGCAAAACTGCCGACTCCAGTTACCGCCAAAGACATGTCAAAGGGCAATATCATAAGCAGATGCTGTTATCTTCAACTTCCGGCGACGAAGTAAAATCTCTGCAAAACTCAAATCAGGTTTGAACAGGCATCCAGTCAGCACCTCTCATGCCGAAAGTTCTTTCCTTCCTTCATCATCTGCTGCTGGATATTTCAGGTTACTCCCTGTCGGAGGCAACATCGCTTTCGCACACGCAAAAAAACACCCGCCGGTGGTCTGGCAGGTGCATGAACAAATAGAAATCAAACAGGATCTCTGTTATCTCTCATAAAATACAGGGATCACGATCCCGTTAGCCTGAAGCTCTTTCTTGGCAGCCTCAAGGTACTGTGCAATAACTGCAAAGTAGTTGCTGTTCTCGGTCCACACCTTGATTGACATCTTTACAGCATGGTTGGTAAGAGCCTCAACAGTAACTGAAGGCTCGGTATCCTTGCTGATAATGTCGATTTTCTTTGCAACACCAACCAGAATTTCCTTAACCTTTTCAATATCGGAGTTGTAGTCCACATTGATGTTCATGTCAACACGGCGGTTAGGCATTCTTGATACATTGGTAATGTTGCCGGCAAGAATTGCTCCGTTAGGAACAACTACAAACTTGTTGTCAGGTGTCAGAAGTGTTGTGTTGAAAATGCTGACCTCCTGCACTGCACCCTCGGCGCCGCCTGCAATGATATACTCACCGACCTTGATAGGACGGAACAGAATAATAATGACACCGGAGGAGAAGTTTGAAAGAGAGCCCTGAAGAGCCATGCCGATGGCCAGACCTGCGGCACCGATAATGGCAACCAGAGATGTGGTCTGTATTCCAAGATTGTCGAGAGCGGCAATTACAACAAAAGCCAGAACGATGAACTTGAAGACCTCGCCCACAAAATGGCTGATGGTCGGATCAACCTTTCTGCTGTCCAGGATCTTGACCAGCACGTATCTTACAAACTTTGCAGCAAAATAACCGAGAATGAGAATGACCAGTGAAATTGCGGCGTTGATAGCAAAATCAATGATCATGGTCTGGTGAGCCTCCCACCATTTAGCCACCAGAGACAGGGACTGAGTAGCCTTGTCTGTAATAGAAGCAGTATCTGCCATAATTTTTCCTCAAAAATTACCTAGTTCCGGTATGACCGAATCCGCCCTCACCGCGTTCGGTGGAGTCAAATTCATCTACCAAATTAAAAGAAACCTGCAGCACAGGCAGAAATACAAGCTGGGCTATCCTGTCACCGAGATTAACTGTAAACGGTTCCTTTCCACGATTCCACAGTGATACCATCAGCGGACCCTGGTAATCGGAGTCTATCAGTCCCACCAGATTTCCAAGTACAATGCCATGCTTATGTCCAAGCCCGGACCGCGGTAGAATTGTAGCACAGATCCCCGGATCTTTAATGTAAATTGCCATGCCAGTAGGGATCAGAACAGTCTCTCCCGGGGCAACCGTAACTGAATCCCCGCTGATCATTGCCTTTAAGTCCACACCTGCCGAACCCTCCGTCCCGTACGCCGGAAGATCAAACTCCCGTCCGAGACGCTCGTCCAGGATTTTCATATCGATTTTTTTTCTTTCCACTTGATCACCTTTCAAAACAGTTAAATCCTGTATCCCGCCGATCTGCTCCTTCTGCAGATCCGGCACTTCACTGTCTGCCGTTTTCCTCAGATTCGGATAATGCTGCAGTTTCAGCCAGTTCGCAGTTGATGGCATCAATAATTCTGAGAGCCAGATCCTCCTTGCTCATTTTAGGAACAGGAGTCTCCCTGCCGTTCCTGTAAATGATGGTGGCCTCGTTGTCGTCACTGTTGAAACCGGTCAGAGGAGATGAAACATCATTGGCGATAATCATATCCAGATTTTTAGACTGAAGTTTGTGCCGTGCATAAACCAGCAGATCATCTGTTTCGGCGGCAAAACCCACGGTAAAAAGATTGTCCAGGGCGGCAACAGTTTTAATAATATCCGGATTCTGGGTCAGTGACAGTTTAAAGCCGTCGTTGGCAGTTTTTTTAATCTTGCTCTCGGATACGCTGGACGGTTTGAAGTCCGCAACGGCGGCGCAGCCAATGAAGCATTCCGCATCTCTGGCCTCCCGCCAGGCATGCTCCAGCATTTCAGAGGCGGTCCTGATCCTGACTGTTTCAACGCCCACCGGATCCGGAAGAGAAACTGGTCCGGAAACCAGTTTCACCTTCCATCCCCTGACGGCGGCAGCCTGGGCCAGGGCATAGCCCATCTTTCCGGAACTGCGGTTGGTTATGCAGCGAACAGGATCTATGGGCTCCTCGGTAGGACCGGCAGTTATTACCATGCGCCGGTACTGTCCGGGGGCAATCAGCATGGATGCGGTCTGTCTGAAAATTTCAGCCGGCTCGCTCATTCTTCCTCTGCCGATATCCCCGCAGGCCTGGTATCCTGAATCCGGTCCGACAAGAGCAATTCCCCTCTCCTTCAGAATACGGAGATTATTCTGTGTTGCCGCATTCTCATACATGGCACAGTTCATGGCGGGAGCAACCACCAGGGGTGCCCTTGACGCCAGTACTGCGGAAGTAAGCAGATTGTCCGCAATGCCGCAGGCGATTTTGGCAATGGTGTTTGCCGTAGCCGGCGCTATCACCACCAGATCTGCCCATCTGGCCGCGCGGATATGATCGATCCCGGTATTGGAGGCGGCAAAGGTGTCAGTCAGAACCTCCCTTCCGGTAAGAGATGCCAGCGTAAGCGGAGTAATGAAATTAACCGCAGCCGGCGTCATTACTGCCATAACATCCGCGCCGGCATTCTGCCACAGTCTTACAAGTTCACAGCTCTTATAGGCTGCGATACCGCCGGTTATACCGAGAAGAATTTTTTTACCCTTTAAAATTTCCATGCAGCAAGTCCTGATAATCAACCCTGAAGAAAGCGGGCAAATGTAAATGTAAATGTAAACGCAAAATGCAGAATGAAACTGAAAAATAAAACCAGGACTGTTCCTGGATTATGCAGACCACAGCAAACAGGCCGGATCATCAGCTGCAGTCTTAAGCTTCAGACACACTCTGAATTATCTGCTTACGCCCTGCAGTTCCTTTCATAAATCTGCAGATTCTTCCAGACGGAAACTGATACAGACCCTATCTGAAACAGAAACTGAAACCCAAACTCAGACAAAAGAAGAAGCGGAAACTAAACCGAAAGTCCAGCCTGAACAGACACGGACATCATCCGAGATCAATCAGATGTCTGGAAAGAGCCGGCACCGGAAGATACCTGTCCTTCAGGCGCTGATCATGAACGTAATCGTTGCAGATCTCTATTCTCCAGTCCCGGTGAAGTTTCTTTTTAAGCATGCGGACTATTCGGGCGTAGTTGTAGCTGTCATCCACATTGCTGTCCACATGAAAGAGTCCGTACCAGCGCTCACCTATGCACCTCATGATCACGGAAGCTGTATCCTCCATGTAACTGCAGGCGGGGATCCAGAGCTCGGAGCATGAAACATGACCGTTTTTCTTCTGCTCCTCATCAAGATGATGCACCATGTTGTTGCCGGTGCCGTTCTCATTGATCTGCCAGCCAAGTCTGAGCACGCACGACTTACTGTTCGCCGCTCTCACTGCCTGTTCGCAGCGGATCTTGTACTGACCGTAGGATTCATTGCTGTCGGTCACGTCATCAATCGTATACGGACCGTTGCGCCGGTTGCTGAACACCATGGCGGTGCTGGAGAAAACCACTGGAATGCCGTTCTCGCCGGCAAAGCGGGAAAGAAGCCCTGCCCAACTTTCAGAGCCGTAGGCCAGATGGACAATGCCGCACAGATCCATGCGGGAAAGGAACAGACCGCCCTCGTGAAGATCATCAGGCGGAACAACATGGCGCGGCCACGCAATAACATCGTACCCCTGCCTTGTCGCAAGTTCAGCAACAACCGGAGCCAGTGTTCCGTGAAGTCCGGTAATCAGCAATCGTCTTGACATAAATCCCCCTGATTTTTGATAGCAACAGCGTCTGAACCGTCTTTTCTCAGTTCACGCCGTACCGGCTGCGATAGTTCTCCACTGCGGCAAGATGTTCTCCGAAACCCGTGCCGCTCCTGAGATAATCAATCAGATCGGTCAGCGTAATGATTGACACAACCTTTGTGCCGTAGTCTCTTTCTATTTCCTGAATGGCGGAAAGCTCGCCTCTGCCCTTTTCCTGGCGATCAAGGGAAATCAGAACTCCCGCCAGTGTCGCTCCGGATTTCGAAATCAGAGCCATGGACTCGCGGATTGCCGTTCCTGCCGTAATGACGTCATCCACCAGCATTACCCGCCCCTCAAGACTGCTGCCGATCAGATTTCCGCCCTCGCCGTGATCCTTGGCCTCCTTGCGGTTGCAGACCCACGGAACATCCATGCCGTATATTTCAGACAGCTGGATCACCGTGGCCGCCGCTATCGGAATGCCCTTATAGGCCGGTCCGAAAACAACATCATAGGAAATACCGCTGTCATCCAGCGCGGCGGCATAGTATCTGCCGAGCTTCGCCAGATCCGCTCCGGTGTTGAAAAGACCGGCATTGAAAAAATAGGGACTCTGACGGCCTGACTTCAGGGTAAAGCTGCCGAATCTCAGCACATTGCGGGAAAGTGCGAATTCAATAAATTCTTTTTTATAATCTTTCATAGGCAAAAACAGTTCAAATCAAAGTTTATGATGTATTATATCAAAAAAGACACCTCATTCTGATATGCACATAACAGGAGACAACATGATCAGCAGCATGACAGGCTATGCCAACGTCGAACTGAAGACCAAAAACGGCACCTTCATATGGGATTTAAAGACGGTAAATCACAGATTTCTGGAACACTTCTTCAAACTGCCGGACAGTCTGAAGGGTATTGAATCCAGAGTAAGAGAGGCCACAAGGCAGAAGTTGGAGCGCGGAAAACTGGATGCGGTTCTGCAGTTTAAGCCCGTGATCTCCCAGGGCGGCATTGCCATCAACGAGGATCTGGTACGCAGCATCGTCGCAGGTGCATCAAGGATCATAAAGCTGACCGAGGAAACTGCTGGTCCCGGCAGCGCCGCTCCGGTTTATCCTCTGACAGTTCTTCAGATGCCCGGTGTCATGGACAATACAACTGATGTAAATGAACTGATGCAGGACGCCATCACCGCCTACGAAACGGCCCTTGATCAGCTCAGAACGTCACGCGCCAGAGAAGGAGAGAAACTGGAGAAGGTTCTCCTGGAGAAGCTTGACGCCGTAGAGGCAGAGGTTGGAAAAATAAAGACCTCCATGCCGGATGTTCTCAGATGGCAGAAGGAAAAACTTGAAAAGGCTCTTGAGAGCTTCAGGGGAAATCTGGATCCGGATCGCGTGGAGCAGGAGTTTATTCTTATCGCCCAGCGTCTTGACATAGCGGAGGAAATCGACAGACTTTCCACCCATACGGCTGAAGTGCGCAGCATCATAAAGAAGGGAGGATCCTGCGGCAGAAAACTGGACTTCATGATGCAGGAACTCAACCGTGAATCAAACACCATTGCCTCCAAGTCCGTCAGCGCGGTAACAACTTCATCCGCCGTGGAGCTCAAGGTTCTCATCGAGCAGATGAGAGAGCAGATCCAGAACATAGAGTAGACGAAAAGTCAGGACGGAAGATGTACATCGGAAACATGTTCATCGAAAAAAATGCGGATCGGCAGGGCAGACATAAAAATACACATCGTTCATTGTAACAGGAGCCAGCGGAACATGAACTTTTCAGCAAATCTGTTTATCATCTCCTCACCAAGCGGTGCCGGCAAATCAACGCTGGTAAACCGGCTGTTCAGAGATCTGGGGGAGACTCATCCCATGAAGTTCTCCATATCCCACACCACCCGGGGCATGAGACCGGGAGAGACCGACGGCGTGGAATACTTCTTCACGGATGTTCCGTCATTCCAGAAAATGATAGAGGAGAACGCCTTTCTCGAATGGGCAAAGGTCTTTGACAACTACTACGGAACCTCCCGCCTGGCCGTGGAGGAAAGCCTCAGAGACGGAACGGATGTGTTTCTGGACATCGACTGGCAGGGTGCCAGGCTGATCAGAAAGCAGTTTCCGGAGGTGAAAACCATATTCATACTTCCGCCGAGCATCGCCGTTCTCAGAGAAAGACTGGAAAAGAGAGGACAGGACAGTCCGGAAGTGATTGAAGGAAGAATGGAAAAGGCCAGAAACGAAATAATTCACTATGACGAGTATGACTATGTCATAGTAAACGACGTTCTGGACGAGGCCTATGATCAGCTCAGATCAGTCGTGGTTGCCGAACAGTGCAGACTGGAACTGCAGAAAACCAGGCACGAAGCTCTGCTGAAGGATCTTACGGCGAACTAACAGGCGCTCATGTCTGCACCGGATCCGCGGGAATTCTGATTCTGACTCATAAGCTGGTTTTGATTCTGCCCCGGATCCCTCATTTCATCATCGGCGGACAGGCTTCTGCTTCCGAGAAGAAGTTCTGATCTGGAATCATACGCCTTCCGCTCCACAATCTCAGTTGGCCATCCGAAGTCGTTCTGCATTTTCACCTCGTTCTCCAGCTCAGCACCCCTGAGATAATGACTGCCGATCCAGCCCTCGGGCAGAGTCAGCCTCAGTATGCCGTCACGCACGCTGAATCTGAATTTCGGAATTGTGCCCTCGGTGCGCCGGATGCACATGATAATGGCAAAACGCAGGATCCTGACAAGACAGCAGGCCGTGTCAAAAGGAACCGCGTGCTGTCTGTGGAGAGGCTCCAGCTTGAATTCATCCCGCTGATTGTAGAGAAGAGCTGAAAGAAGCAGTTTCTGAGCCAGAGTAAATCCCGGCATGTCAATGTTCTCCACTATGTAGGCGGCATGCTGCGGAGCCTTCTTGTATTCAATGCACAGTCCCAGCTCGTACAGCACCGCGGCACGGCTCAGGATCATGCGCCCGTACTGATCATCAAGCTGCCACGGCTGCTGCAGCTGCTCGTAGATCTTCATGCACACAGCCTCAACCCTTCTGCCCTGCTCCGGATCCAGCTGATATCTGGAAATCATGCTGTTGACAGTCCTGAGCTGGGCATCGCCGAAAATGCCGCCGGTCAGATGGCTGCTGGCAGCAATCATGCTGTACACCAGACCCTCCCTCAGGGCGCCGCCAGCCATCACCAGCTCCCGGATCCCGAAGACCTCAAACAGGGCAATAAGAATGGAGAGACCGGACGGAAATACCGCCAGTCTGTCAATTTCCAGCCCGGAAATCTTCAGACTGGCAAGCGAGCCGCTTTCCACGGCCTTCTCCCTCAGCTCGTAGAGCTTGTCCAGGGTTACGGTTTCCGACTTGCCCTGGGCAATGATGATTTCCTGCAGAGCCTGCACGGTGCCGGAGGCTCCCACGCATATTCCCCAGCCCATGGAGACATATTCCCCGGCAATGGAGGAGAAGATCCTTGACGCCTCTGCTGTCGCCTCGTCAAAGGACTCCCTGTCCAGGATCTCGTCCCTGAAGAAGCGGTTGAGCCAGGTGACGCATCCAAGAGGCATGCTGTTCATCAGCTTGACGTCCACGCCCTCCCCCAGGATCACCTCGGTGCTGGCGCCTCCGATATCGATGACCAGACGGTTTCCGTAGCCGGAGGACGTCCAGGAGACGCCCTGGTATATGGTCTGGGCCTCCTCAAGTCCTGAGATGACCTCCACCTTGTGACCCAGGATCTCCTCCGCAATTCTCACAAAGGTGGCGGAGTTTGTGGCGATCCTCAGAGTTGCGGTGCCGACAATTCTGATATTCTCGGAGGGAATGTCCTGCAGCTGTTCGGAAAAGAGACGCAGACAGTCCCATCCCCGCTCCATGGCCTCGCGGCTCAGATTGTTGGACTCATCGAGGCCCGATGCAAGCCGGACCTTGCGCTTGACCTTTGACACGACGCGGATGGCGCCGTGAACCTGCCGGACCACCAGCATGTGAAAGCTGTTGGATCCGAGATCAATTGAGGCAAACAGCGGCGACTGAAAGGAGCTATCTTCTGCCATGGCGGGACCTGCCGTACTTTGAATTCGAAGAGGAGAAACGGGAACGGGTGCGCGGCCGCGGACCGGATCTTCTTTCCCCGGAAGATGAATAATGGGTTACCTCCTCAATCTGGGGCACCTCCATAAGGCTGTCCGGATTATATTCGGAAACCGGGATCTTATGACTGATATACGCCTCGATCTTTTCCAGATTGCAGATATACCGCTCGCAGGCAAAGGATATGGCCTTTCCCGTGCTGCCGGCACGTCCGGTACGGCCGATGCGGTGAACGTAATCCTCCGGATCCTCCGGCAGATCATAGTTGAACACATGGGAAACCTCCGGGAAATGAAGACCCCGGGATGCCACGTCCGTAGCCACAAGAAAGTCCAGCTCCCCGTCCATGAATTTCTTCACCGTGCTGTTTCTTTTGGACTGGGGCATGGTTCCTATAAGAAGCCCAGCCCTCAGCTCGTCGGCCTCCAGGTAGGCGGCGAGGATCTCGGCGCCACGCCTGGTGTTCACAAAAACAATCGCCTTGTCCGGCCACTCCTCCTCTATCAGAGAGAGAAGCAGAGGGATCTTGTCTTCAAGAGAAGGAAAGAAGATCTCCTCGCTGACAGTGTCGGCGGTGACATGGGCGGGCTGTGACGCATTGATGCTTACCGGATCGTTCATGAAATCATAGGCAAGCTCCTGAACCCGGTAGGAAAGCGTTGCGGAAAACAGCATGCTCAGCCGCTTTTCCGGTCTCGGAAGATGTCTGAAGATAAAGCGGATGTCACGGATGAAGCCCAGATCAAACATTCTGTCGGCCTCGTCAAGAACCACATATCTGATTTTGCTGAAATGAACCACATGACTGCGGTAGAAATCTATGACTCTTCCAGGAGTGGCCACAAGTATGTCATTGCCCTGGGAAAGACGTTTTGCCTGAATTTCCTGATCCTCGCCGCCGAACACAATGCCGATCTTAAAGCCGAGGTTTCTGTTGATGGCCGCGGCATCGGAGTAAATCTGCTTGGCCAGTTCTCTCGTGGGCGCGATAATCAGCGCCTTGGTGTAATTCCACTGCCCCAGTCTGTCCTCGTCCCGATCTATAATCAGATGATGAAAGATCCCCGACAGAAATGCCAGTGTCTTTCCGGTTCCGGTCTGGGACTGTCCCTGCACATCATGACACGAGACAAGGTGGGGGATCACTTCAGACTGGATCTCCGAACAGTGCGTGAAACCAAGGCCGTTCAGAACCGACACCAGTCTTTTATTCAGTCCCGTATCGGCAAAGGTACAGTTTGTCAGCAGATTTTCAGACATAAAATACTCCTGTTTTCAATGATTATAATACAAACATGCTCTGTCAATATACATGACATTGCCGGAATTTTAAGAAGACGGGGAAAGCATGTCTCTGCATCCGGAGGCAAAAATGAGCGGATGTGTCATTAGCGCCGGCTGAGAGAGACGGCGCCGGACTTCCTTCTCTTATGAAACCTGATGATCCGGCAATGCCGCACCCGCATCAGAATCCGGAATTATTCCGGCGCAGTGCCCGACGTGGAAGACAGATGATCCGGCACAACGCCCCCCGCGGAAGACGGATGATCCGGTGCGGCAATTCACAAGTCGCTGTTTATCATGTAGAATTGAACTGTGTTATCAGATGAGCGGACAGGCAGAAAACTCTGAACTGCAGAAAAAAAATGGATAATGTCAAAGGAGGATCCTCCAGATCCGCCGCTCTGTATTGTCAGCCTGCCGTCTGAAGTGTACTCTCATGACGGTATCACCGCGTTTCATCCGCAGGGGATGAGTTTTTAAATAAGTTCTCCGGGAAATCATCCTGAAAATGATTTTCCGATCACAGGGTAAAAGGAGCAAGCAATGGCAGATATTATCGAAATCAATGATCAGAACTTCGAAGAAAAGGTAGCAAAGTCATCAGTACCTGTACTTCTTGACTTATGGGCACCGTGGTGCGGTCCGTGCCGTTCTCTCGGAGAAATCATCAAGGATGCGGCACCGGAAATTCAGGGAGTTGTTATCGGCAAGCTGAATGTGGATGAAAACGAGGATATTCCGCAGAGACTTCATGTAAGCAGCATTCCTCTTCTTGTCATGTTCAAGGACGGTAAGGCTGTAGATAAAAGCGTCGGGCTTATCTCCAAAAATGAACTGATTAAATTTATCGACAGGAACAAATAATAACAGCATAATCCCCGCCTCGTCCGGAGCTTCAGACTGTCATTAAACAGACAGCGAAATGTCCCGGAGCGTCCTGGCTGCTGCTTCAGGGGGGGGGGCTTTCATGGAACGGTGCTTTCACGGAACATATCATAGTGAGAAGTTTCATGATAAGTTTCCTGACAAAAGTCTGACAGGCGCATTCCGGAAACGTCCCGGGATGAGGTTCTTCTCTCGTTCCCGGGAATGTGCTGAAAAGGGATTTGTCAGGATTTCCTCTCTTTTGAAAGGACAGTCCTCCGGCTGCCGCCGGGGGATTTTTTTATCTGCAGTATGCCCGTCTCCGCCGGGATCCTGCTGACAGTTTCCTCCCGTCTTCACGGCAGACAGGTTTGTTTCAGCCGCCAGTGTCTGTCCGGTCAGAGTCTTTTTTTTGCCCCGTCCGCGGAACCGGAACAGGTCAGGCCTGTCTTTCCGCCTGCACTGGCGATGTCCGGTTCACCCGAAAAAAAGAAAGGCAGGATCAAATCCCGCCTGCAAGAATAAAACACATCAGAAGAAATCTGCTGCTATTCCTTTTCGTCCTCTGAACTTTCCGGTTCGGCTGATAAATCTTCCTTCACGCTCATGCCGAAACCGAGATCATCGTCATCGTCATCATCATCTTCAGCGCCTTCGTCAAGTTCATCAGCTGCCTGCATCTTCATTGAAAATTCCTTGAAGGACATTTCATTCAGAAAACCCTCGCCGATCTGATCATTCTCGCCGAGCGAAAGGTTGTCATCAAGACCGGAAATAGGCTCTGACAAATCCTGTGTCTGCTGATCAAGTCTGTCAAGGGTTTCCTTTGAAATCAGATCTTCTTCAATTTCTCTAAGAGCTATAACTGTCGGCTTGTCATTTTCCTCATCCACAAGCGGTTTCTTGCCGCCGATGGCGATCTGTCTGGCACGGCGGGCCGCAAGCAGAACCAGATCAAAACGGTTGCCAACCTTCTGTACAGCATCTTCAACTGTTATACGAGCCATTGTCCTCTCCAATCCCTTTGTTCAATCCCCGCAAAAAACGGGCTGAAAAAATAACCCCGTTATTATAGACGAAAGTCTGATCAAATTACAGTTTTTTTTGATCTGTGTCGATTTTTTCGCGGCGTTTTTTTTACTTTGCATCATGCGGCGCAGCTTCTCCGCGGTGCGTTCTCCTCTTTTTTCAAACCGGAGCCGAATGCATGATTTCTTCCTGATGCATGAAGAAGAAAGAACAGATCTTCTGGCTGAACCGGTTCACAGAATCCGGATCCGCCGCTGAATTCAGCCAGTGCTGCAGTGTGCCGGCACAGCCGCATTTGTCGCCGGCATATCGCCCGTATCATTGTGCTCCATACTTCCGCAGTCTGCCGGGCGGCCGGGCGTACCTGACGTATATGCTGAAGTTATATCTCGTTCTTCAAGAATATTGTGTGATCATACATTACAGCACCGGCACCTGCCGTGTATGCTGAAGTTATATCTCCGTTCTTCACAGCTCTGTTCCTGTTCCTCATCCGATCTGTTTCCCGCAGTTCTCTGCCGTCACCTTCAGGTGGAAGAGGCAGATCTGCTGCGTATTCTGCAGGTTCTCCGTTCCTGGCTGTTCGCCGCCTCGCCGTCTGCGACTGGCTGCTGATACGGACATCACCGAAACAAAAAAAGCCTGCCGGACGTAGTTTGTGAGCAGGCTTTCAACGGATCTGTGTAATTTGTCAGTCAATCTTTGTAAAAGAGATCCTTTCCTCCTTAACCTCAGAGGCAGACGGAGCCTTCCTGATGAATATGATATAAAAGATCACCAGGAGATAGAGAATGGAAACTATGGTCCATATATCAAATCCGCCGGCACCGGCAATCAGAAGTCCGAGTCTGTAGACAACAACAGCCGCACCGTAGCTGAAGGCCAGCTGATAGACTACAGCCATCCAGAACAGTCGTCTGCCGCCAATCTCCTTTCTCAGCACACCCACAGCGGCGACGCACGGAATGGTGAACAGGTTGAACAGGGTAAAGGCCAGAGCCGCCAGAACACCGGCTGTCCCTCTCTTGTCTATCTGAAACATATTATTACGAATGGCTTCGTAAAATGAATTTGTGGCATTCTCCACTTCCTCTTCCGAGGCATCCTCTTCCATATCATCCGGATTTTCGGATTTTGTGAACACAGCCATGGTGCTTACGATGGATTCCTTGGCCAGAAGTCCGGTAATGACGGCAACAGAGGCACGGTAGTCGTTAAAGCCTGCCGGCTCGAATATTACTGAAACAGGCTTTACAGCGGCGGCCACAACGCTGAGCTCAGTCTCGGAATCATCCAGCATTCTGAAGCGGTGCTCATCCTGAATGTACCCCACATGAGAAACAAGCCACAGTACAGTGACGCATGGAAATATAATCGTTCCCGCCTTGATCACATATCCGCGGGTGCGGTGCCAGATGGAAAGCAGTACCACACGCAGGGAAGGTCTGTGATAGTTCGGAAGCTCCAGCATCATAGGTGCCGATGACTGTCTGAAGGAATGCAACTTCTTCAGGATCAGAGCTGAAAGCACCACCATAAAGACCGCAACCAGATACATCAGAGGAGCAAAGAACGGAATATCATTAAATACCGCGCCGGCAAAAACAATAATTATCGGCAGCTTGGCTCCGCAGGGGATCATGGTGGTGGTCATGAGCACAATGCGCCGCTCGCTTTCAGATCCGAGAGTTCTTGCCGTCATCAGAGCGGGAACGCCGCATCCGGATCCGACAAGGTACGGAATAAATGCCTTTCCGCTGAGTCCCAGGGCATTAAAGAGACGATCCAGAATAAAGGACGCTCTTGTCATGTATCCGCACTCCTCCAGAACGGAAAGCAGAGCAAACAGGATCACCATCTGCGGAACAAAACCGAGTACGGCGCCCACACCGCCGATAATACCGTCTGACACGAGAGCCGCCAGCCACTCGGATGCACCGATATCAAGCAGACCTTCCCGGGCTGAAGGGATCAGCGTATCGCCGAAGAGACTGTCGTTCACCCAGTCTGTGGCCTCTCCTCCGAGCCAGGTCACTGATATATAGTAGACCGCAAACATGATCAGCAGGAATACCGGAAATGCCAGATAGCGGTTGAGGGCAACCGAATCCAGAGCTCTGGTCAGTCTGCTTTCAGATCCCTTCTGATCTCCCTGCTTCACGCAGTCCTTCAGGATCCGGTCGATATGTTCATATCTGTCGGCGGCTATAACCTGATAGATGCTTCCGCCGTCTGCCGTAAGCTCCTTTCTGGCTCTGTCCACGGCTTCCGTCCATTCTGGGATCTCCTGAAGCGCCTCGGGATAGTAATCACCCTGAAGAGCACTTTTGGCATGAAACACGGCATGAGACTGATACAGCTTCGGTGCAGTCTCTGCGATCCCCTCAAGGTACCTGTATATTCTGTCGGAGCCGATGTAGTTGGGCTCCACAACGCGCCAGTTATGACTGAGGATCCTTTTCTTAAGCTCATCAATGCCTTCACCGGTGGCGGCGCTTACCGGGATCACGTCCATTTTTAGTTCATCGGAAAGCTTCTTTAAATCAATATCTATGTGAGCCTTTCTGACCTCATCCCACATGTTGATCACCAGGATCATGGGAATGCCAAGCATTTTCAGCTCAAGAGACAGATAAAGACTGCGCTCCAGTGCAGTGCCGTCCACAACGTTTACAATAAACTCGGCATCATTGTCCAGAAGCTCACCGCTGGAAACCTGCTCGTCGGTGGTGGAGCTGTTGAGAGAATAGATACCCGGCAGATCGATAAGCTGGATATCACGTGCAAGTTCTCCCACATGACGGCTTACTGTTACTCCCGGATAATTGCCGGTTCTGACGTGCATATTGCACAGACGGTTAAAAATCGTACTTTTACCGCAGTTGGGATTGCCCGCCAGCATAACGTGCCTTGCATCCGCACTTTTGTTGGCATGACGCGGAGAAACACTTCCCTTCACCTTTTCATCAGTGTATTCAGTCTGACAGCACTTCACTTTTCTACCCTCTCCAGGTTCTCAACCTTCTCAACTTCAATAATAGACGCATCATGGGCACCCACAATAATTTCATATCCTCTGATTTCAATGGATATGGGATAACCGAGAGGTGCCCGGTGTTTGATTACAAAGGTTGTTCCGGGCAGAAATCCCATCTCACACAGCCTGCGGCAGTATGTGTCGTCGGAAAGCAGTTTTACAATCCTTCCCTGCTGTCCAACCCTGATTTCCTTAAGCAGCATTTTTCAAATTCCTGATATTTTCCACAGCCGGCGGAACATGAAGACAGCCTGACGGCTGTCAAGCTCTCGCGTACCGGCATGGGAGAACCGGTGACAGGTTTCAGATCAGTCTTAAGTTTTGCCTGCGGCCTGACGGGATCCTGATCCCGTATTTTCTGATCCTGTCACACAGAAACAAACTCCAGGACATGTCTGAAAAGACCGTCCTGATCCACACTTTTTAAAGTTAGCATATGATAACACGTTAGGTTAGCAGTGTCTAACTTTTAATTTCGAGATACCGCAAATTTCCTAAATTTCGGGAATTTTAGTTTTTATTCATGTTGTAATGTCCCCGAGCTTTACCCTTATCCGATCTTGATTTACGGGGTACAGAATCCTTCTTACCTTTAGGTCTTCCACCTTTGTTTTTTTCCTTGGGT
>JAEEGL013618308.1_pt1 | contig 33442 bp, 48 predicted proteins | sample 9134231 | NCBI WGS metagenome assembly JAEEGL01 (sample SAMN16246548, study PRJNA631951) | gut metagenome | biome: gut microbiome; feature: rumen; material: fiber-attached | host: Bos | place: Iran: Karaj | collected 2018-10 | reverse complement strand
GAACATGAAGGAGCGCTACTGCCCACGCCAGCAAGAAGGCGAAAACAGAGCAAAACTACCAGTATTCCAAAAAACGAGGTACTAAATTATGGCTGACTTATCCTCTATCCTAGGCGGAATGGTACAAGGCTTTAAGGACTTCGGAACAGGCCTCGTAGATATGTTCGGGACGGCCGGAGCGGCTATCGGAGACTCTATCGCCAGTATCCAATCAGGCAAGGCTACAAGCAAAAACCAGGACGACTTCCGCAAGTGGCTATATCAGACGGACAACACGCAAGACGCAGCCGCTAAGGGCCTAGGAACGATTCTAAACGGCGTTTCAACAGTCGCAGACGTTATCCCAGGCACACAAGCCGTAACGGCTAACCCACTCTTTAATGGCATACAGGGCGCTATCGGCGGTGTTTCTGACGAGCTTAAAATGGCCGGCAAGGACGCAGACTGGGGTAGAGCCGCACAACGCGCCGGCGTAGGCGCGGCATCGGGCTTGGCGAGCGGTTATGCAGGGCAAGCGCTTGGCAATAGTAGCAACAAGTTACTGTCTAACGGCCTCACTAGAGGGGCTGTTTCTGGTGCTTTAGGCGGTGGCATCGCAAACGCTGGATATACGGGCATCGAAGGCGGCAGCGTACAAGATATGATAAACGCCGGCTTATATGGCGCTCAGACTGGCGCACTCGTAGGCGGTACTACTGGGCTAGCTAGAGAACTTATTAAGCCTACTTACAGAACGGACGCTAGGCTTACCGACGCAGAACGCCAGGCGCGCATCGAAAACGCACAAGCACAGATAGACGAATTAGGGCCAGTACCTCTCTTTAGTGACAACCCAGAATATGTAGCAAAACGAGCTAGAAAGCTAGAGCTAAACGACGCGATAAAAGCCTACAGGAGTGGCTACGACACAGTAGACGAGTATAATGCTGCGATGGCAGCCAAAAGAGCCAACAAGCGCGAATATAAAGCCCCAGAGGCGCAATATGCGCCGAGAATAGGCGAAGAAGTTATACTGGACGCAACGCAAGCTCCAGAAGGCTATACGAGGCTGTATAGAGGCCTAGAAAATGAGTTCGACCCTAAATATGTACCGCAAGTTAGCGATAACGGCTATGGATATGAGAGCTGGTCAGACACTTACGACTTAGCTAGAGAATACGCAGGGCCAAACGGCAATGTATATACAGTAGATGTACCAAACAGTAGAATAGCTACGCAGACTGTAACGCCAGACGGCGAGCGTATGCCGGTCGTAAAAACCGACAAAAAGGCCGGTATGAAGTCCTTTGACGGCGAGCGCTTTATCGACGGTAAAGAATATCTATTAAATGTAAATGATCCGCTACGCCAGGAGCTTACCTACTCGAAGGTTAAGCCTAAGACCGTAGCCGACCTTATGAACGAGCCGAAACAAAAGACCGTCGCAGACCTCATGCTATCCCCGGAGCAGGAGGAGTTCTTCAAGGATAGCCAACTGCGCGACGAAAACGGCAAACTTATGCGAGTATATCATTCGAGCCCTAACAAGTTCACTACTTTTGACGATAGCAAGCTAGGCTCGAATACGGCTTACGACAATACAGCTTTTGGGCACTTCGTTACCAACGATAGAGATTTTAGCAGCAGATTCAGAGATATAGAAAACAGGGGTATCGACGGTTATACAATGGAGCTTTACGCAAACGCCAAAAAGCCTATCACGCACCCATACGAAGCGGCGTATAAGTACAGCGGCGACGAGCTGGATAATATCGTAAAGAATTACTACAAGGAAACTAACAACCCGGAGGCCCTAGCAGCGATTAAAGAGTGGGCAGACGAAAGCGGCCAGTCACTTTACGACGCGTATATGGATATGTCGGTAGACGAAAACCCATTCGAGATGGCCGCAGCAGAGCGCCAGGCGTTACAAGGCAAGGGGTATGACGCAGTAGAGTTCGTGGAAGGGCGAAAGAGTGGCCTAGTAGACGGAAGCACCGACGAAACCCCTATATCTTCGTACGCGATTTTTAGCGGCAACCAGCTGAAAGACGTAAACAACCTCAAACCGACGGCCGCATCGGATATTTTAGCCTCAAAGGCAGAAGGCCCAATAGTCGTAAAACAAGATAGCTCGAATTTGAGCGATAAAACGAAACGTGCATTAGACCTTATCACGCATAAAGATAGGCCAGCCGCTAACGAACTATACGATAGAATAGACCCGTCTACACTCCCGGCAGGATACGATAAGCTACGGAAACTGTTAGATACGAACATAGTAGACGAAAGCCTGGAGCAGAAACTAGGCAAACACCCATTACGCGCAGACGCAGACGAGCTGCTAGACTATCTTTACCCAAACGAGCCTCTGGAAAAGAAGGTATATCATAAATCGCTAAAAGAGAGCATCGAAAAATACAAAAAAGATGCGGCTGCTCTAGGCGTGGACGCAAAAAAGGCCGCAGAGGATATGACAAGGAATAAGAGGTACGAACTCGTACAGAAGGCTTATGAAAAAGCTAAGTTCGACGCAATCGCGAACGTCGGCGCTGGCATAGACGTCGGCGACGATATAATCTATGCTACGCAAGATATCAGGCATAGAGGGATACGGACAGGATATCCGGCAGCCCTAGATACTGCTTTATCAGAGCGTCTAGGCATAGCTCCGGGCAATACTATCAAAGTTACGGACAGCGCATACGATTACTTGGACAGAGAAACTAGAGGCAAAAATGCCGGAAGATATACGCGTGAGCCTAAAGATATATCTGTAAGAGAGGGAATACAGGGAATAGAAGGTGATATATCCACAATGGCGCACGAACGCCTGCACTCCTTCCAGAATGAGGCAAGCCCCGAAAATGCTGGCAGATACTCAAAAGAAGTAACGGACGCATACAACGAGCTAACTAAAGACCTCAAGCCTTACATAAAGAGCAATAACGAGATTAAGAAACTGTACAAAAGCGATGATACGGAATACTACGCAAAGCCTATCGAACAGGAGGCTCGAATGCTACAGGCATACCTCGATAGCAAAGGTATAACCGACAACGCGCAGTACTGGCACAATAAATCTATTGGCGGGCAACCAGAGTGGGGCGACGAGATCAACCCAGCCTTCGACAAGTTCTTCAACAAACTCCGCGCACTTAGCAAAAAGGGCGTAGCACTACCGGCACTAACGGCTCTGTTCGGAGGCGGCGCGATCATGGCGGCCACTCAAGGCGACGATAAGAAAAAGAAAAGCGAGGTAAAGTAGCATGAACAAATCAAACTTCAGCAAGCAGCGCAGTATACCTAACATTACAACGCGCAAATCTTCGCCTATGACGACGAATTTCGCAAAAGGTATATACACATATAAGCCAAACGATACAATGGGCTTAGACGAGCTTAGATTGGCCCAGGACGCACGCTTCGACCGAGTAGGCGAGTACGGCACGCGCCTGGGTTACAAAAAGCTATCCGAACCTATCGGAAAAGCTGTTTTAGGCTCAAATATGGCGGCAGACCCAACGCCAACCCCGGCAGAAGAAGCAGAAAACTACACCTATACGGCAAGCGCAGATACCCCTATCTATTCAGTAAAACTATATCTAGCAAAAGCATCAGATAACTACGTCGTACCTAAAATTGTGCTATCGGCGAACGGAGAATATATAACCGCCTCTTGCGTAAACTACGCAGACTTAACAGACACTCTAGCCGAGTACGAGGTTATTTTTACGAACACCCCTAGCCTATTCAACGGCGAACAACTAGAAGTATACGTCGGAGTACAGACGGGCTCTATATCGGACATTATCGTCGGAACGGCAGCAGGCGGCGTTATCATGTGCGAAGTCGATACGGCAACGCCTGGCACTATTACAAACGTATTCGAGGCTAATATAGACGGCGATAGGTCGGTACTCTTTACTTTTAACGAAGTACTATACTGGCAAAACTCGTCCGGAACGGTCGCAGCTATCCGTACGCTACCTACAGGAGTAAAAAAGGTACGCTTCAGCCAAAACCTAAACGAAGTACGCTACGCAGACGGCCTAGAAAAACCGCATCTCTTAACACCAACGGTAACCGCCGGAGTCGTAACTGCATGGGCGGACACAGTTATAGACGTAAAAGACCTCAAGACGGACACGTCGCTATCTGTAAACGTTTCTAACATTATGAACGGCACGAGCGATAACCTCATGTATTTTGCTGCCGATCCAGACACCGAGGCTATCTGGACTTATCCATACGGCTATACCTTCGCTAAGAGCCCAGCGTTTAGCACTACGGCAACTATTCAAGGCGACGTAGGCACTACGCTAACTATTCAACTTAGCACGATTACACCTTCCGGCATCGCTGTCGGCGACTGGATAACTGGGCAAGGAACTGGAACAGCAGAAGTAACGGCTATATCCGGACAAACTGTTTCGCTCATAATTGTAGACACCACGCCGCAAACTATCTCAAGCTACGATAAGTTCAGTACAGACTTTTATCAGAACTTCCCAGCAATTAAAACTGGCGACCCACTAACGGCCATGTTCAACCTAGGCGGCGTTATCTATATGATGACTCGTCGCAATAAATACCAGATGTTCACGCAAACGGCCGAATCATGGACTCAGAACGCATCAAACGCTCAAAACGGCACTTTCAGCCAAGAATCAGTAGTATGCGACCTTAACTACGCGTACTTCGCTAACGAGAACGGCATCTATATCTTCGACGGTTCAAGCGAGTCTAGCCTAACAGAAAACACTATCCAGAACGTATACGACGCTATCCCTAATAAGGAGAGCATCGTACTCGACCTCTATAAAAACAGGCTCTATGTCTATTACGCAAGCGATCCAGAAGGCGCGAACGATAGCTGCCTAGTCTACAATATCAACTTGCGCGTATGGGAGTCATTCGATAGCAATACTTATGTATCCGCAACAAGCGCACGCCAAAACAGCTCTAGCCGCTTTATCTGCGGCCATAGTAAAATCGGTATGCTCATGCTCAACGAGGACGTACAAGGCAACGACTACTCAGATATGGGCGAGCCTATCGCGTTTAACCTCGAAACAGCGTATCAGCACTACGGCACGACTAGCCAGCTCAAGCGTATAACTAAATGGCGACCGCAATTCAGCACAACGCAACAGCCATATACGGCAGAATGCGGCTACGCGCTAGATTATACAGACGAAGTATTTTACGCCTTCAGTATCGACCTAGAACGGCAAGAAGTGATAAACACCAACTATGTATGGGATAACCCTAGCGACTACGGCGTACCGGCAATTCCGACGGTATATACGACAATTCCGCTGGTAAATGGCGAGTTTTATCGTATACAGATTCGCTACCAGCATATCGCGGCGTTCGAGCCGGTTATCTTCCGCTCTCACACGCTAACGGTACAAACTCAACGCATCAGATAAGGAGGAGCTATGCCTAATAGATTCACGCCGATAAACTCGAACCAGAGTACAAAAACAGCGCTTCAGATAGCTAACCAAAACTTTATGGCACTCGATGCCGAAACTTTTACAAAAACTATCTCGAACAACGGCAATAACCAGATGGTATCCGGCAAGCTTTCTAATGGGCGCTATGGCGAAGTATTCTACGACGCTGGCGGTATGCCGCGTATCTTGATAGGACAAGCGCCTGGCGACGGCCGACCTGGTATATGGATAACTAAAGAAGGTTTTAACGTACTAGACGAGGTAAAATAATGGCCGGCTTAGCTACTTTGGATCGCTTCATCTTTAATAGCGACTTCCCGGCTGATATGATAACCTACTTCAAGACAGACAACTTTAGCATACCGGCACGCGGAACTGGCACTAAGACCTATAATCACTCTCTAGGTTATATACCACTATGCTTTGGAGTATGGGCGACTAGCGAGAACTTCAGCGACTCACGCCCAATCTCCGACGGTTATTTTAATTTCGTAATAAGCGCAACGGATAGCCAAGTGAAACTAGCCTACGACTTTAGCGAAGTTACGAGCGCAACTACCGTATATGTTCGGATATATGGCTTTCCGCCGGCAGAATATACCGGTTACTGCCCAGCGACGGCGCAGAGTTCAAAATCTCTTATATTCAACACCGACGACAACTACTCGCCGCTAATTTTTGAAGGCACTTTTACCACTAAGAGCATCACGCAGCCGTCAGAATCGGTCGGCCTTGAGTACAATATAACGACCTTCTACCAGAAACAGATAGATACGGGCAACTCGCTAACCGTTTACCACAAATTGCCATATAGGCCGTATGTAATGCTATGGGGCGAACAGAACGGCGAGACCAAACTTGCAGCAGGCGCTACTTTTGACTACTGGGGTGGCTGGTATAGCCAGACCTTCCCAGACTGTAGTTATGGCGACGGCGATGTTTTTATCAACCTAGGCGACGGCTACGAAGGCTCGCCGATAATTAAAACGCATATAAGGATATACGCATGAGTACGAAAAATATACGCGAACCTCGAATGATATTCAGCACCGACTATATGCACTTGGCCGAGGACAAGAAAATATCGAAAACGATAATTATTCCGGCGATGTATTTGCCGTCGGACGAAGGCTCGGCTAGTGGCCATATAGATGTAGATATACCGTCGAGCAACGGCTCTATAGCGCGTACGATCGTGCAGTACCAAGGCTCGACGATGAGCGCGCCTAACTATGTACTTAGCAACGGCTCTTTTAGAGTCGAGGAAATGTACGACGACGTGTTTTACTGGGAGATATTCTGGAACAGATTAGACGACCAGAAGGTGCGGATAAACTACTATATCGTGCGCTTAGCGACTGGCTGGCCTGTAAATGTACCGTCTTTAACTTTCACGCTAACGCAGCAGTATCTAAAAGCGCCTAACTAGAAAATATGCTATAATAAAAGTAATTTTGGCGCTGCGTAGTAATTCACGCATGGCGAATCTTCAAAGCATAATGGCTGAAACTAGCAAAAGCTACGATAACAGCCGTAATGCGCTAAATAATCAGATAAATGCCATCGCTGGCGACCTAGAGGCGCAAAAAAACCGTATCAACGCTCAATACGCCCAGCAAGGCAAAACACTTGATAACCAGCGCAACTACCAAGCTCAAGCTTCCAGCATGGCAGCTAGCCGTAACGGCGGCTCTTTTGGCGGTAGCGCAGAGATAGCAAACAAAAAATACTACCAGCAAGCGTACGTACCGGCAGTTACCCAGATGCAGACGAACCAGTCGAACGACCTCAGCTCGGCAGAATCTCAGGCAAACCAGAACAGACTAAGCCTACAGCAGACGCTCGCACAACTTAACGACGAGGCTAACAGATACGCCTTGCAACGCTACGACGCAGCGGTACAGGCAGAAAAAGACGAAGCGTACAGGCAGGCGCAACTCGAACTACAGAGGCAACAACTAGCAGCGCAGAAGGCTTATCAGAACTACCTAATGCCGCAAAAGACGGCGACTAACCCATACGGTTATGCGCAAGACGCTTCGGGCGGTACTCAATTTTATAACAACGATACTGGCGCTAATGTTACCTTCGGTACATACGCTGGCGGCGCTGGCGCTAAGGGCAACTCGCAACTTATGGCGCTTGCATCAAGCGTGCTCAACTCGAACGACTATAACCGCCTAGCAAGAATCGTGGGCGCACAGGGCAGCACTTCTCACTCGGCACTTAAGACTACGCCATACGCAAGTTATCAGAACGCTAACTACCTATCGCAAGAGGATAACGACTTTATGCGCCGTCTAGGTCTAACATTTTAGGAGGTAGCCATGAGTTTATTCGATGATGAACTACGAAAAGCGCAACAATTCAGAGCGCAGATAAACGCACGAGAAGAAGCCGAACGCGCCGCTCGTGAGTACCAAAACAGAGCGATCGCTAACCAAGCCGCCCAGCAAAAAGAGAGCCAAGGCGGCCTTGGCGGCATTCTATCCGGCATAGCGCAATCTATCGGTAATGTCGGAAAAGGCATCGGCGATATGTTTACTCGTGGCGCTATCGGTATGTACGCAGGCACAGGGCTGAAGTCGTTACTCGAAGGCAAGGACTATGCAGAGGCCAACAAAGAGGCGCAACGCGATACAGAGGACTTTATCAAGCGATACTATAATACAGATTCAACAAAAGACGCTTACAAGAAGGCAGGCGGTACGGCGCTCGACGCAGCAGCAACAGTTTCAGACTTTATTCCAGGGCTAGGAACAGCGGCTAGAGTAGGGCTAAATGTCGGGCAAGGCGCAGCATCAGGGCTTGCGCAAGAGTTTATCGACAATGGCGAAAACGCCAATATGGACAACGCCCTAGCAAGAGCACTCGCCGGAGCAGGCGCAGCAGGCGTAGGACAAGCCGTAGGCGGAAAACTCGCAGGGAATATCCCAGGCAACGGCCGCATATCGAGGGCATTAAACAGCAACCTCGGCAAGAGCGCACTAACTGGCGCAGCAGCAGGCGCAGTCGGCGGAGGCCTAGGAACGGCACTACAAGGCGGAGACCTTGGCCAAGCGCTGGCTGGCGCACTACAGGGCGCTCAAGGTGGCGCACTCGGCGGCGCAGCTATGGGTGGCACTATGGGCCTACTCGGCGCTGGCGTAGACAAGTTACGCAATAGGGGCAACGCAGCGACTAATAATGTAGTCGACCAGCTACCGGAGACCGCTATTGCAAAACAAGCGACAGAGGTACAAGCTCCAGTACGGAAAGGCATACCTGTAACAGACTACGACGCAGGTACGCAAAGAGTTAAGGTAAATAGGCCAAACCAGCCGACTGGCGAATACTCGCTCGGAAAGAACGCTGGCTCGACGCTTGACGGTATTCTAGGCCCTAATAACAAGATACAGCTACCAAACGCAAAGAGGCCTACAGACTCGCAACTGTTCAAGAAGGCGACTAACTACGACAACGCCGGCGATTATATCGGAAGCCTTGACGACGAAGCGGTACAGAACGGCCTAAATGGCTGGATAAAAGACGTTATAAGCCCAGAGGACTACAAAGCGCTAAAATCTGGTGCACAAGACTACGCAACGCTCAACCAGCTAGCATTTGACGGCACTAACGCAAGCAATAAGAGCAACTTACCGCCTCTTGACAGGCAGCAGTATTATGACGACACTATCGGCAGACTACAGGCTCAAGGTGGCCAGATGCGCGCAGCAGACGTGCCAGAATATATGCAGAACCACTTGCGAAATGACGAGGCTAGGAAATACGGCTACGTCTCTGATAACGAGACTATTCTACGCGAACTATTCAACGATAACAGCTCTGACCTAGGCGAATTATACGATCGCTATGATAAGCTCGCCCAAGCAGACAACGCGAACCTAGTATACACTCCAGAGAACGTACAAGGCGCGCTCAAGATAGACAGAGACCTCAATAACAGAGTAACTAGCGGCCTAGTAAACGACTACGGGCTACGCAATAATCTCGAAGTAGGCGGCAACCCGTCGCTACGCCAGAATATAGACGTGGCTATTATGGACGCTCCAAGCAACGAGACGGTCTACACTAAGCGCACGATAGCGCCAAAAGCACAGGCAGACCAGAACTTACCGGCAGTACGCGGACAAGTCGCTCCGGCAGCGCAAGAAGAAGTACCTCTTATCCAAAGAGGCACGCCAGAATATGAAGCTATCCAGCGCCGAGAATACCTAGACAACCGCGCACGCGAACTACGCAATATCGTAACAGACGGTGTTCGCAGCCAATATGGCACTATCCGTCTAAATGACAGAATAAATGGCCTAGACGACGCTATTATGGAGCTTGCAGACTATGGCTTGACAAAACGATCGCAGATAGACGGTTTCGCAAGCAGAATTACTGGGTCTAACGGCGAAATGTCAAAGGCTATTCGCAAAGCTATGAACAACGCCGGTAAGACAAGTGGTCGTATAGATATATCCATGGACGATGTATACCGCCAGGCCGGTGCTTCTGGCAACAAAGCAGCTATGGATAAGATAAACACAGAGTTTAACTCACGCGGCAAAAAATACACTGTAGATGCTAACGGCGAGATGAACCGCAGCGATATGTACGACTTCGGGCGAGAGCTTGAAAAAGAAGGCTACCGCATGATAGAACGCGGCGGACGCACTCAGAATAACGTCACAGAAGCGTACGGCGAAGCTATGAAGATTCTAGGCGAAAACTACATAGCCAAGGCTACCGATGGCGTAGATATGCGCAATTATATAAGCGCTAATAAGCTTAAAAATCTACTACCTGGCAATGAAGCATGGGCGAAGCACGTCGACGAAACTATCCCTAATATCAAGACGGTATCGCAGGCTCGCAGCTTTATGGCAGCCCCAACGAAGCTATCGCTACTAGCTGACGCAGCCGAGTATAACAAAGGCACATACGGTAGCAACGTAGGCAACCTTGCAAACGATGGCACGCGCGCGTTAAGAGCAATAACAAGTTCAAACCCGGCTAGAGCAGGCTTACAATACGTTTCAGCAAAAGCGCTAGATTCAGACGCGGTGAAGCAAAAGGTCATAAATAATGCAGTAAAGAATTATAAGAACATCGAAGCTGGCGGAAATGGCAAGGCTGGAATTAGGGGCGCAGTTGGCGCAGCGGCCGGAGGAATAGGCAAGAAAATGGAAAATATAAGCAGAACATTAAATAACGACACACTACAAAAAGGAGCGCTTGGCGACCTCGCAACGCGCCAAATCGCACGCCAAGCAGGCCTAGCGGCAGCAAACGATACTCAACTCGCAAACGAGCAAGCAGCCGCCCAGAACGCGCTGTACGAGGCTCAAAACAACTATAATACAGCAATAAATAACTACCAGAACGCCGCACGCCAGGCGCAAGCACAAACAAACGCAGGCGCAGGTCAACTACAAACAATAAGCGACGCTATGGATCGCGCGCTAGCAGCAGGCGATATAACAGCATACGGCCAGCTAGCAGACCTATACAAGAAGGCATACGCAATCTACGGCCAAGATACGGCTACGCAAAACACGCAGAAGGCGCTAACCGCTAACCAGTCCAAGGCCTTAACAGGCTTGCAGCAGGTCGAACAACTCTCGCAGATGAAGCCAGATATGGGGACAGCACTCGCAAATAGTCCGCTCGGTTTCCTAGTCAATATGACCGGCGGCAATGAGTACGCCAACCAGGCGCAGTCATTAGCTCTCACGCTCGGCTATCTCCAATCAGGCGCAAATATCACTCCGCGCGAAGCAGAGAATATCGGCAAGAGTTATGTACCAACCGCATACGACTCTGAAGAAGTACGCCAGCAGAAACTAGCACGCGCAAGGCAATTACTACAGAATTACCTAGGCGACGCAAGCGCGCTAGAACAATAAAAAAATAGGCCTCTCCGGAGGCTTATTTTGGCGCAGCTATAAGCACTATGACTAACCCGGTTAGTATAGCAATAAAGGCGCATATAAATATTGTAAACCTGCGCTTACTAGCGGTCTCTTTCTTATACTGCGTTAGGTTATCTTTCTTCAGTTTTTTGAGACGATCTCTTTCGGCTCTTATCGCAGCGTCTTGCTCTGGTGTATTGTACCTAAAAACGATGATAGCCATAATCCACTCCTTTTTATCCATAATAGCAGATATGGTATAATAAAGGTATATTTTGGCGTTGCGATGGACATTAAATAATGTTTATCGAAGAAATCAAAAGGCCAGAAAAATCTCTTGGCGACAAGTTCGAGCATTTTGGAAAAGAACTCGGCGAACTATGCGACGAGGCTTTTGCGATTCTTGAAGATAAGAAGATGGACGAGAAGGAACGCTCGGAGTTTATCGACATCGTGGCAGCTATTAAGGGCGCTAAAGTAGGTTCTTACAAGCTCATGGAAAAATACAGCAAGGTAACGAAGGCCGAACGCAAGGCTATCGACAAAAAAGTAGATGCTTTCGTAGCAGGCCTAGACAAGACCGAAGAATAGGAGGCTACCATGCTACAGCCACTATGTATTCCTCAGAAAAATACTAATATTCTGCACATAAAGTCAGATCAGTATACGTTCCAGACTGGCGATCATCTATACTTTACTGTTAAAACGCAACCAGATAACGACCAGACCGACGGAGACGCGCTAGTAAAAGTAGAATGGACGGTAGGCACTAACGCAGAGTACGACAACGAGGGTTATCTAGAGCTGCCATTATCTGAAACAGACACAGATATAGATTTTGGCGATTATTTTTACGATATTAAACTAGCTAACGACGAAGTTAAAATGACGCTGGTAGTCGGCCAGCTAAAGATTTTACCTGTCGCAACTTTGAGGGTATAACTATGCCGAAGATAGATATTGTAAACGCAAAAAACATTATAGAGAGCAACCCAGAAAAGGCGTTTTTTAAGCTAAAGAATACTGGCGGCCCGAAGGGTGATACCGGCGCACAAGGCCCACAAGGCCCGAAGGGCGATACTGGCGCGCAAGGCGCTCCAGGCGCAAGCGCAAGTGTAACTGTAGGCTCTACTACAACTTTAAGCCCTGGTGCAGACGCTACTGTAACTAACTCTGGCGACACTCGCAACGCTATTCTTAATTTTGGTATACCAACAGGCGCACGAGGCCCACAAGGTGCTCAAGGCCCTAAAGGGGATACAGGCCCTATGGGGCAGACTGGCGCGAAAGGCGATACCGGCGCAGCTGCTACGGTACAGGTCGGTAACACTAATACCGGCGCTCCTGGTACTAACGCGCAAGTAACTAACGTTGGCAACGAACACTTTGCCGTATTCAACTTTACTATACCTAGAGGGGATAAAGGAGCAACAGGAGCTACTGGCGCACAAGGGCCAAAAGGTGATACTGGCGCACAAGGCCCACAGGGTATTCAAGGCCCTCAAGGCGCAACTGGTTCAGTCAAAAGCGAAGTCGTGGCAGAGTTACCGGAAACTGGAGAAGGCGATACTTTTTACCTAGTCAACCGAGAAGCTACAGAGCAGACGGCTACAGGAAAAGTTATTAGCTTCGAGAACTCCGACAATGCAGGCGATATTACAGACTTTCAGCTCGATGGCGAAACAAGCCAAAAGACTTATAGCGGGAAGAATTTGCTAAACCTAAACGGCTTCGTGAAAGGTCGACTTGACAACGGGGTGTTAGGGTATGCGTCGAATACGACAGCCTTGAGCGTTGGTGGCGATTCTATCTCTTTCACTACGAACGCCAATTATAGGGGGATTACGACAGAGTATATAGCAGTAGAGCCGGGCGGTACGTATTCGACAAATATACCAACAACTGGCATATATGGAGCGGACGTGGCGCAGTATGATAGCGCTAAGAACTTCATATCGCAAGGGTCCGTTAATGCAACGCAGACTTATAGTGGGACTACGCATTATATTAGAATATACCTATTTTTACGGAGCTCTGGGAGCGCAACCCTGGATAGTTTGCAGCTTGAACTCGGCTCAGCTACCGCATATGAGCCATATGTAGGTGGTACTCCTGCTCCGAACCCAGAATATCCGCAAGCCGTTCATACTGTTACTGGCGAAAACTTGGTAAATATATGCGGGAAGAACTTGTTTAATAAAAGCGCAGTCGTAACGGGCGCTCTTATGTCAAATGGTACGATAGATGCAAGTTATACCGATATTAGAACTTCGGATTATATTCCAGTAAAAGGCGGGGAAACTTATATATTATCTGGCGTACCAGGCGGCTGGGGGTCAGTTGGAATGTATGACTCGAATAAGACTTTCATCAGCAGACCATATAGTGGGAATGGCCAATATGTCATACCTGACAACGCTGCTTATGCCCGCCCAGTTATTGTCCAGGGTGACTTGGGAACTTGCCAATTTGAACTAGGTTCAACAGCTACCACCTACGAGTCATATAAAATCCAGAGCTACGAGGTGAATCTCGGTAAGAATCTGCTAGACTCATCTAGCTACGAGGACGCCTACATCAGCAATACTGGCGTAAAAACGACCGGCGGCGGCTTGAATGCTTTATTCGGATATATCAGCGTATCGCCGTCAACCTCATACACTATCTCGGCTAGTTCATCGACTAGGTTCTCGGCAGCGTTTTATAACGGCACGTCATTTATATCAAGAGATGCCAACCACGATGGAACATCGCTCACTTTTACGACTCCAAATAACTGTAACAGGATTAGATGTTGGGTATATAAATATGAGGGGATTACTCAAAGCTACATTGACTCGCTTAATCTCCAGCTAGAACTTGGCTCGCAGGCTACTTCCTATGCCGCCTATTTCGAGCCTATCGAACTCTGCAAGATTGGCGATTATCAGGACTCTATCTATAAGAGCGGCGACAAGTGGTATGTACGGAAAGAGGTAGAACAAACCACGCTTGACGGTAGTGAAACTATCACTAGAAATACCACTAGCACATCTGGTGTTTATCGTTTCTTTGTCCAAATTAGCGGAATTGCTAACGCCGGAGTAAGGTCGGATAAATTTGAGAATACGAGCAATACTTATGCCAATGACGGTATAGGGTTTAACACTTATGGCGGCAATAATGGCGTATATATTAGATATGCAAGCGTAATTGGTGCTATGACAACAGCAGAGTTCAAAACTTGGCTTGGCTCGAATAATGTATCAGTCTATTATGCTCTCGCTACCCCAACCGATACCGAGATTACGAACCAAGCGCTTATCGAACAGTTAGATAATCTCGCATCAGCGGCGCTATACTCTGGCACAAACAATATTTTTACAATCACACCGAACGAAGTACCAACGCTGGAGCTGGACTATGTAACTTACGATAAATACAACCAAAACAAGGTATATATTTGGAACGATACGCTACAGCAATGGCAAATAATAGTACAATAAGGAGGCAAAAATGGGCTGTCGTGGCAAAAAGAAAAAATAATGTTATAATATAGCTACGTTTATACATTACATAAGGCCGGCCGATAAGGTCGGCTTTTTGTGGTATAATAGCTGTAATGGCGATGCGAGAGATAATCTCGTATGGCAGACTCTCTTGACTTCGAGAAAATCGAAGAAGTAACTCCAGACGAAATCCTAGCGGAATACGCGGCCGCTGGTGAAGATTATGCTATCCAAAACGAACAAGTGGAGGGTGCATAATGGGCTGGAAGCAAATTAAATCTTTTGATCCTAACGCGATGGGCAACCGTAAAGGCTATTGTTTACAAAACGTAGCTAAAGGGTTTCATATCTACCCGTCGCCTAATCCATCGGCAAGCGCAAAGCAGGACTGCGAGCGTAACGCCGCTAAAGGCACGCTGCATCGCGACTCGAACTTTCCTACGCAAGTAGCAGTTCCGGTTTATCTCGATACGGCATCGCCTTACGAGCACGTCATAGTGGCAGACCATGGCACATACTGGAGCGACGGCAAGCGCCTAAGCTCACTAGCTGGCCTTACGGTTATTGGCTGGGGCGAGTGGTGCAACGGCTATCAGATTGTAGAAAAAACGCCAGATCCAGTACCGCCAACACCGACTGGCTTCTTACCGGCTAAAGGTTATTGGGGCAGATACGATAAAGACGAGCGCGTCGCACGACTTGCAAGTTTCATGCGTGCTTGTTTCCCGGCATATACGCCTGCGGCGGCACTAGGCCCAATCTACGGCGATAACCTATGGCGCTCTATAAAAGAGTTCCAGCGCAGAACCGGCCTCGAACAGGACGGCAATACCGGCCCTAAGACTTACGCTAAACTACAACAGTACGGCTTTAAGGGTTAAATATGGAAGTATTCAATCTAGACCCAGTTACAGCGGCTATCTTACTAGGTATGGTGGCCGGAGTCGTAGAGATGATTAAGCGCGCCTTCGATAAAGACTGGAAAAGTGTTGCTATTATCGCTGGTGCAGGCGTTACTGGTAGCCTTGTCGGTCTCGCTATTGCTATCAACCCTCTTATCGGGGCAGTAGTAGGATTCGCCGCATCTGGCTTTATCACGATCGCGCAGAATATCGGCCAACACTAAAAGAACGGCGCAAGCTTCGGCTTGTGCCTTCTAACGCTTCGCTATCCCATACTAGCGGAGCATTAGAGGGCATAACCTCGCACATTATAGCCATAGAAAGGGGGTGTTGGCGTGAAAGTCCATGTTTATATCACTATCAAGGGCAGCGTAGACTCTTTAATGCTCTGGAAGTTAATCGAGCATTATAAAGTGAACCTGACCGCCGATGATAACCAAACATGGGTATACGGCGATGTCAGTTATACGACGCTAGGAGAACTAGTAGCAAAATGTAGTCTTTTCGGAGATGTAGATGTAGTCGTGAAGCGTTAGGAGGGGGTTCTATGAGCAGAAAAAAGCAGCGCAAACAGACCAAGGCCGCGCCTGGATACGATAAGCATCACTTATTGTACTACCGTCGGAATTGGGATATAGGCTATAAGCAGTTATTAAGAAGATCGTTCGTTTATGAGTTGCCGGTCGAGGTACATAAAAAGATACATATCCTTGCAGCCGGCATACCGCCATTAAACGAGCGCGAAGCGCAGGACTTGTGGGTCGAGTTTAATAACGCCGCGAGGCGCGATATGAGCCTGTACGAGGCCTTAGACTGGCTAGTAGCAAATAGTCCTAATGACGACTTCAGAGACGCTATAATGACCGAATACGCGGTCATACGGTACTGTTTGTGAATGGGTGGTAGTATAATCTGCCACCCTTAACCATGGAAGGAGCAAAAAATGAGCGATGCTATTATTGTCGCCCTAATAAGCGCTGGGACAACGATAATAACATCACTAGCGCAGAGGCGTACGATGGCTAGAAACGCAGCCAAGCAGTCTATACTACAGATGATATCCGAAGATCAACTAGCCGTACTATATGGCAGCTTGCCAACTAACTACCAAAATGTGCTGCATGAATACGATATATACCATAAAAACGGCGGCAATAGCTACGTTACGCAAAAAGTAGAAGAATATAAGCAATGGTTCGCAAGGGAGCAGGCCAAGCTTATTGACAAAACAGAAAATGTTTGCTAGTATAAAACTATCAACTTGCTAATAGATAATCCCGAATACCGGGATTTTTTATTCCCATATATCGGAGCGCTGCGCTTTAGCGCGAAGGTATAAAATCATAAAATGGCAACAAAGAGGCTAGTAAAGCGTACGTCTTTTTGAGTGCCTTAAACGGAGGTAATTTTATGGGGAGAGCAAGAAAGCTCAATGATAATATCAATGAAGTTTCTTATAAAGAAACATCAATGATAAGAATCAATGATAGAAGAAAAGCCTGTGGAAAAGTCGCACTCACAACAGAAGCGGCAGACCGAAAAGCAGACCTACTTATACAGAAGTTCAACGCGCCGCAATGCCGGTTATTCTTCTTAAAATGCATCTATCACTTACCAGAATATAAGATTCAGCGAGCTATCGAGTCGGCTTTTAGGCCAAACGTCAAAAGCCATATCCGCTACTTCGTAGTATGCGCCAAAAAAGAACTCGAACTTGCCGGCTTCTAGAGAACTTGCCTCCCTCAAGATATTAAACGTAACGAGGGAGGTTTTTTTATGCTCATCAGCCAAGCGTTCGATTCCTACGAGCGCAACTATATGGCAATACGCCATCAATCAATCAGAATATGCCAGACTCACGCCGTAACTCGACGTATGCTTATAGAGATTCTAGGCGATAAGGACATGGCCGACATAACTATAGAAGATATAAGTAAGTGGGCGAAGGAGCTACGCAAGCATTGCTGCGCTAATACCGTCCGTAACTATATAACTAGACTACGCGTAGTAGCCGATTATTTGGCGCTTATAGACGTTCCATGCATCAAGACGGCTCTTATACCAATCCCGAAGCGAGAAGCCACTATACCGTCGTTTCTGACGGCAGAGGAAGTAACAGAAATGATAGACTGCTCGTACAGCCTCCGCAACGCCTTTATCATATCTCTAATATACAGTTCCGGTATCCGCCTATCCGAAATGATCCAGCTCAACCGTAATTCTATAGTTGATCACAAGTTTACCGTTATAGGTAAGGGCAAGAAGGTGCGATTATGCTTTATAGACGACCGCACCCAGCGCCTAATGGATAAGTACCTAAAGACGCGCAAGGACAACTGCGAGGCGCTTATCGTCTCGGCGCAAAATAAGGCAAGAATGACTCCCACCAACGTACAACTGCTTATAAAGAACTCGGCTATCCGCGCTGGCATCGACAAGCGAGTTACCCCTCATACCCTCCGGCACTCCTTCGCCACTAACTTTTTGAAGAATAACGGCAATATCCGGTACTTATCGACCATGCTAGGACACTCTAGCCTAGATACGACTATGATGTATACGCACGTCGTCGACAACGATCTAGAAGCGCAATATAAAAAATATCATACAATTTAAGCATAAAACTATTGACTTTTAGGCTTATGTTTGCTACTATAAGAGTAGAACGACAGCAAGAGACCGACAAACATTAAAAGGCTGGAAACAATCAAAAATAGCTTCGCAGCTAGTTTTGATAATCTTGAACGGTAGAGCGCTTCTATGGCATAGAAGAGGTGAGGAGTTCGAATCTCCTATGCTCCACCAGCAGAAATTATCAATCCCTCTAGCGCAGGCTAGGGGGATTTTTGAGGCCAATCGGGGTTATCTATCAGCAAGTTGATAACTCCGTAGGCTTAGTAAACAACTACGGCTTGCCAGTTTAGGAAGCTTAACAATTTGGAAGATAGCGAATAATAAACGCTCGTTAGTGTCTAACTCCGCATTAAGTAATTAAGAGTGGCGGCAAGTAGAAGATACACGAGTGATAAGTTCCGCTCGTAATTTGGGTGGCTCAAAGGCTATGCACGAGCCTATTGTGCCGCACTTTAACCATCTTGATAAAGTGAGTTTTATTCATCAATGTTTCATAGTATTTGACCTGAAACGTAATTTAGTTTTTCAACCTAAAACCTATATCTAAGCAATTTAGCTTTTTCTTATGGGCCACTCAAACTACGGGCGGAGCACTAATAATAATTAAGTTCGCCGTCTATTGTTAGGCCCTACTTCTTCATATATTTACACTATTCACAAACCGAACTCCACGATCCAAAATGTTTTATCTATGAAGTCTCTTGTCTTTCTTAGGGTCTAGCAACGGACGGCGAAGAATGAGAGGTTACAAAATGAATAAAGATACAGGGATAGTTAATATCCATGGTAAAGATTATAAGACGGTCGCTAAACGCGTAGACGAGTTTCGCAAGAAGTGGCAAGAAAAACTATCTATCGTTACTTACCTAGTAGACTATAGAGAAGAAGCCGTCGTCATGAAGGCGGAAATTATCGGCGAGAACGGCCGGACTATCGCGACAGGGTACGCAGAAGAAAAACGAACCGCTAGCCAGATAAATAAGACTAGCGCGCTAGAAAACTGCGAAACAAGCGCTATCGGACGCGCCCTAGCTAACTTTGGGCTAGGCGGCGGCGAATACGCTAGCGCGGACGAAGTAGCAAACGCGATATCGCAACAGAACGCAAAGCCGCAATATAAATCAAACGGCTTGAACTTTGACGAGATCAGCAAGCACTTGCAAACGCTCGATACGACTAAAAAGGTCGACGAGTACGCCAAAGAAGTAGCTAAGATGTGCGCAAACCCGACAGACAAGCAGCGCTACACTATCCAGACTATGTTCACGAATAGGCGCGAAGAAATTGTAAACGGAGCGCGCACGTTATGAAAATAATCGAGATAGAACAAGGCTCGTCCGAGTGGCTTTCCTTCAGAGAGGGGAAGCGCACCGGCACTAGCCTAGGCAAACTATTCGCAAAAAGCAGAGTAACTGGCGAACTGTATAACACAGATAAACCGCTGGTAACTCTATATCAGAAGGTCGCAGAACGCCTGGCAGAGGGGACAGGCGACGACGACGGCCTAGAATCGAGCCGAGAGCGCGGCAAGGAGCTAGAGCAAGAAGCGATCAACTGCGCCGAGCAGAAGCTAGGGCTAAAACTAGAACGAGGCAACGTATGGCAGGCAGACGACGAGAACCATATCGAATCGCCGGACGCTTACACGAAAGACCTCAAAATAGCCGTAGAGATTAAATGCTTATCAAGCGCAAGGCATATCCAGGCTATCGTCGAGGATACGCCGCCGCAAGAATATCTAGCAGAATACTACAACTACTTCTTAGTCAACGACAAACTAGAGAAACTCTACGTATTCTTATACGACCCACGCTTCTTTATCGAGGGGCTAACATGGCACGCCTTCGAGATTAAGCGCGAAGATATAGCCTACGAGATAGAGCGTATGCGAGACGTAGACACTATCGCAGAAAACACCATCAAAGCTATGTGCGGCTTGCTGATAAATAAATATGGAGGTGGGCATGAATAAGATAACGAAACTGGTACAACAGTTCCACGATGACGGTATGAGCGACGACGAAGCTATAGAAACTTCCGTCGCTTATCTGTTATATGACGCTTGCGATGAGTACGAGCTGTCATATCCGGACGATAGCCAGATAACTAAAATAACAGAAACAATGCGCGACTTGGTAAAAGAATCGGTCGACTGGGAGGCAATAGCGGCCGACGACGAGAACGCTAGAGAATGGGAAAAAGCCAGGCGCAGCGCGATATATAGATAACGAATGGTCGAGGGTATGTGAGAGTTACCCTCGACTAGCAAAGCTAATAGATTATTAGAGAGGTAAATATGAAACGCAACAATAAAGTAGACCACGAGCTAGACGTAGCTGTAAAAGAGCTTGTCGGCGAGCCTAAACGGAAGGTCAAGAAGATAACGATCAAGCAAGCTCCATTCGACTACGGAGTGAGGGTAGACGTGATACCAGGCAAAGAGAAGGTAGTATGGCTGCTACGAAACTTGAGCGACGAAGATTTTAAGGACGTATACAAGGCGGCACGACAATACCGCCGCGCAGATAAGACACTTAACAATATAAGCGAGTAAGAGGAGCTGGTGCTGGCAAAAAATATTATCCAACCCACCCTTTTACAAGAGCCAGTTAAATGTCAACTAGACGCAGCCAGCTAACCTCTCAAGCGTCCGGTCAATATTCCGAGTCGTATTCCGGCATGAAGGCCGGGCGCTAAAAGCAAGGAGGTAAAAATGCTATTAGAAATGCTAAAGAGCTACGAAAAGACAAAAAGTATCAGCGAAGCGGCAGATATATGCAACTATCTACTATACCTATATCAACTAGAGTTAGGAGCGGTAGATGAGTAAACGAACTAGAAAACCACCGCGCGAACTTAATTATACGAAAGAAGAAAAGCAGATTATAGCGGCAACGATAGCGGCCATAATAGCCTCGATAATAGTGCTGGTTATAATGATCGCGCTAGTTGCAGGGGTAGCGCAATGGACGAAGTAGAACGCTCTATAGGCTGCTGCTACGACGCATCGGATAAAGATTGGCGAGTTATGGCAGAGCGAAGGATAGCGCAACTAGCATTACGCAAAACGCCTTTTACGAGCGAGGATATTATCCGGTACTTGGAGTTTAGAGGCCTAGAAACGCCGGATACGCGCGCACTAGGCGGAGTATTCAGAAAATACGCCAACTCGAACGAGATTAAACAGGTTGGCTGGTCGCAAGCCACTAGAAAAGAGCGACACCATGCTCCGATAAGAATATGGCGCGGAGTATAGATAGATTCGGCCGGTATGCGAGGCCGGCCGAGTTTAGCGTTATGGAGGGTTACTCAAGCGGTTTAAGAGGCCTCTTTGCTAAAGAGGTGTGGAGAAAATCCACCATAGGTTCGAATCCTATACCCTCCGCCAAGTTTACCGCTCGCTCCCTAACGATAGGCATAACTATAAGGGCGCTAACAATATCAACTTTAACAATAATAACTTTAACAAAAGAGTATGTTTGATATGTGCTCTGGAACTAAGGCTAAAACGTTAAATTGTAAGATTCCGAGCGCTTGGAATTATACGCGTTGTCGTTAGGGAGTGGGCTATAAGCAGCGTCAATCAGAAAGGAGATTATGAAATATAAGGCGAAGAACGGTAGAGAATATACGCTAATTGAAAGCGAGGTTATTTTAAGAGGCGGCAAGATAGCTAAGGTCTACTATTTCGCAGGCGAAGAAGTAGTTATCCAGAAGAAAGCCCAGAGAAAGCCGCTCAAAGAAGCTAAGAGGCTGCCTGACGAATACGAGATAGACGAAACAGGCCCTATACCGCTCGTTAAAAAGAAAAGATAGCCGGCGTTTACGCGCTGGACTGCCACATCTACTTTGGTCGGAAGATGCGGCTGACAATGCGTAAGCACTCCCCAGGAACTCTGCACTCGCTATGCCTGGGGAGAAAGTCAGGAGGACTTAATGAAAACAAGCCTAGACTACTGGATAGAGATTGACCGGCAAAAAGAACGCGCACTAAAGATGATTGAGAAAGAAAAGAATCGCACATTAAAAAGAAAAGGAGGTAAAAAGCGATGTCAGGCACGATTGAAGGGGGAAGAAAAGCCGCCAAAACAAACATAAAACGACATGGCAAAAACTTTTATGTCGAGTTAGGCCGTAAGGGAGGGCGTAATGGCCATACCGGTGGCTTCGCTGCTAACCCAGAACTAGCACGAGAAGCCGGCAGAAAAGGCGGACGAATCAGTAAACGAGGAAAGGCTAAGAAGTGATGGATATTATCGACCTATATATCGAGAAAAGAACCGCCGAGCTGCAAACTATGCTAATGCTTTATGATCTAGCGAATAAAAGCTACCCTATCGAGCTACTTAGCAGAGTGAACGAACTAGACCGCCTCAAGAGCAAACTAGAGGAGTACGAAGATGTCCAAGAGGCTGACGACTAAGCAAAAAGCCTTCGCCGAGGAGTATATAAGAAACGGCGGAAACGGTACGCAGGCGGCCTTAAAGACGTACGAAACAGAGGACTATCAAACCGCTAGCTCTATCTCTAAGGACAACCTCCAAAAACCCCTAATACTTGAGGAGCTTGTCAAGACCGCTAGGCGCTTAGGGGTAACAGAAGAAAAGATAGTATCGCCGGTTATAGATGCGCTAGACTCGCAAGACCTCGATATGCGCCTAAAAGGCCATGATCGCATGATAAAGATGCTTAACGGTAAAGATAGCGGCTTATCGCTCAATATAGAGAACGCCAGCGGTATAGAGATAAGTTTTAAGAACTTTGGAGGTAAAGATGATAAGAGTGCACCCGGAAGTGATGCGTAAAATGCGAGCGCTCGCAATTAAGCAGGCCATATCTGAGATAAAGGATATCGAGGACAAGCCGAGCGTAGAGTATATCGCTAAACGCCATGGCTTAGGCTACGGCGAACTGAAACAAGCTTATATGAGGGCTAAAAATGAAACTACGCAATAAAAAGACAGGAGAAGTCCTAGAAGTAACATTTTATACCTCGCCCATAGAGGTAAAATATTCGGAAGATAAAATGGAAACACTAGAACAAAATGGGCTATGTCTATATGTAAAGTGCAACAACACTTACTATGCTTACGTCACCATAAAGGAATTATTGGACGAATGGGAGGATTGCGAAGAATGAAACTACGCAATAAAAAGACAGGCGAGTTAGCCAATGCTATGTTTTATGCGCCTATTGGGGAATATGAGATAACTATTTGGAAGGATATAGATTATCTAAACCCATCTCGTGGTGACCATAGTTTAGGCACTTATAAAACGCTCGCCGCACTCAACGAGGAATGGGAGGACTACACCCCAGCCGAGCCACTTATCAAGGACGAGAAGATTCGCAAGGCAGTTCGAGCGTGGGCAGAGGCATGGGGAAAAATATTCGAAAGAGAAGGAAAAGCATTTAGGCTAAGATTGTTCCACCTTTCATCTTATACTGAACTCAATTGCATGGGGCTGGCATTATCAATACCACTTAATGAAACATTAAAAGAAGGCGAATACACTCTTGCCGAACTCTGTGGAGAGGAAGAAGAATGACTGAGCTAGAACTCCAAGCGCAAGTGGCAGACTATATCCGACTACAATATCCAGACGTTATTTTTCACTCAGACTTCGGCAGCGGCATCAAACTCACTATGGGCCAGGCTATCAAGCAGAAAAGGCTAAACGGTGGCCGTCGAGCATGGCCTGATATGTTTATCGCAGAAGTAAAAGCCGTAGATAATGCGAGAAAAGTGTGTTTTGGCTTATTTGTAGAGTTGAAGAAAGAAGGTACGCGCATCTTCAAGAAGGACGGCAAGCTAGTAGCAGACGAGCATATCAGAGAGCAATACGATATGCTACACGATCTACGACGTAAAGGCTACGCTGCCGAGTTCGGAATCGGCTTTGAGGCCACGAAAAAGCTTATCGACGACTACATGAAAGGACGATATGCGCACGCTGACTAGAAACGAACGCCGAGCCATCAAGCTAGAACTCCGCAAGAGCAAGTTTAGCTTCGAGAAACTCCGCATACTTATCGACTGTAAAGAGTACGACAAGAAGTTATGGCTACTAGGCCTTAGTATTTTTGACGACAAGGACGGCAAGTCGCAGCGCATCTGCGTACCGTTCAAGACCGAGCCGGACATGGCAAGGATAAGAGAACAATTAGAAAACTACCCGGCAAGCGTATTCTTAGCGCCGGTTATGGAGGCAGACGAGTGAGTAAAGGCGCTATCAACTTCAGCAGCGACAACGAATACTACACACCTAAACAGATAGTAAAAATGTTTAGCGAGGGCTTCGAGTACGATCCAGCAACTACATCGGGCAAGGCCGAGGACTTGGGTATACCTAACTACGACACTATCGAAACGGACGGCCTAAAAGCGGACTGGACGCGTTTTAAGAGCATATGGTGTAATCCGCCGTTTACTATCAAGCACGAGTTTTTGAAGAAGGCGCAAGACTACTACGACCGAACGGGGGGGGGGGGGGGGTATATATGCTAGTACCTATTGAGTTTTTAACGACAAAGCGCTTCCACTCGATATGCAAGGGAGCAAAGATATTTTTGCCTAACGGCCGCATCAAGTTCGAGTCCGGCTTGGGCAAACCTTCCAGAAGCCCTGCTTTTGGTAGCGTGGTTATCAAACTAGACAAAGGCTGGAGCTTAGAGCCGATAGATATAACAGGGATAAATTGATATGAAAATCCTAGTACAAATGACTTACCTAAACAATATCGGCGGCATCGAAACTGCCATGTACGAGCTTGGCAAGGCCTTTCCAGACGCAGATATAACATATCTCATAAACTCATGGGCAGACGGCGGGCAAGCACAGATAGCGAGGTTATGGGGGCTAGGCCACGATGTAGCTATCGACCAGGATAGAAACGGCCACCACGAGGCAGACGTTGCGCTAATCTTCACACCGATTATGCAGAGCGTGCCATGGGATACGATAGATGCGCCTGTCGTCTATCAGTTTATCCATAGTGATATTAAAAGCTATATGAGCTATCCGGCATGGCGAGATTTTAAGTGGAAACCTAACGAAAAAGTAACGAAGATTATATCAGTATCAGAAACAGCGCAGAAAGGGCTAAAAGAGATGCTAGACCTAGATTCAGAGGTAGTACCGAATATCTTTACAGGGCCGGAAAAGCCGGTAGTCTTTTTGTATATGGGGCGAGCTACACAAGAAAAGGGAGTAGATAAGGTCATAGAGATGGCTAAACGCTTCGACGCGGCCGGCAAAGACTATGTTATGCTTATCAGCTCGCTAGTAGATCCGTACGGCACGCTATGGCCGCTAATCAAGGACAACAAGCGTATAGTTATGATTCCAGAAGGCCCATACAACGCTGTATTCTATCGCTGCGCAGACTACCTAATTCAAATGTCGACTTGCGAGAGCTGGGGGTACTCAACGCGCGAGGCACTAGCTAACGGAGTGGCTGTTATCGGTAGCCGTATACCAGAGATAGAAAAGGTTGTGAAAGATGGCGAAAACGGCTATCTGCTAAATCTCGACCTATCAGACTTAGACGTAGATAAAATCTTCGACAAAATACCAAAACCAGAAGGCTTTACAGAGCCATTAAGCCCTAAATGGGCAGATATTATGGAGGGCAAGCTATGAGAATCACGAAGTTTTATATTCTAGCTGGTGGTTCGGCAACACGCTGGGGAGGCTATCTCGGCAAAAAGAATAAATGCTACTTAGAGATAGACGGCGAAGCGCTGGTAGATCGTACAATTCGGCTACTGGAAGAAAACGGCATAACAAATTACGAAGTCGTACTCGAAGGCTACGGCAGCAAGCGCGAAGCGTTCGAGGGTATCGCTAGAAAAGAAAAAGGGCCTTTCGGTATTTTACTAGGCGACTGCTACTATACAGAGGCGATTATTAAGGACGCTATCAAGCGCGACGTAGATATCTGGACTCACTACTATAACTGCTGGCCTAACTACTGGACTGGCTGCGAGTGGGAGGAGGGGTATATTCACTTAGTACCAGACTGGGAGTGGTGGCTCGAAAAAATGACCGAGTTTAACAAAAAAGTCGAGTCCGGCGAAATAGACTTTAGAAAAGACTTCCAGATAGACCGCTACTTGCGCGGATATGATGCGGAGGAGTACAGGCCTAACACGCTAGACGAACACGACGTATTTTGGTGCGACGAAACGGACGACTTCGACTTTCCAGAAGATTACGACAAGTTTATGGCGCGCCACGACGCGAATAAAGCGCATAGGAGGCGCGATATATTAAGTATCATAATTCCGACCTATAACAACTGGCAAACGCTTCAGAGGGTGCTACAGACGCTCGTAGGGCAAAAATTAAATAGTACTTATGAGTTCGAGATTATAGTTATTGACGATGGCTCTACGGAAGATATACGCGCCGTTATAGCGCCGTTCGGCCACTTCGTAAAAGCTATTTACCAGCCAAACAGAGGCGTATCAAACGCTCGCAATGTAGGGCTTATGGCCTCGACCGGTAAATATATCACCTTCGTGGATTCTGACGATCAAGTAACTGACAACTATGTACAAGTCGTCGTAAAAGAGATGGAGCAAGGCTGCGATTATTGTATATTCCCTTGGCGGCATCTAGAAAAAGGGCAGGATATGTTCGGAGTATATAGCGAAAAGCTAGTTCCTTGGGCCGCCGTATGGGCTTACGCGTTTACTTGGGAGTGTATCGGCGATAACAGATTCGACGAGAACCTAAACGTAGCGGAGGACTTAACCTGGCTACAGCAAGTAATAACAGAAGATAAGAAGCGCGGCATCTCTGGCGATATTGTGTATCTGTACGACTGGAACGCCAACCCAGACAGCCTTACAAAACTATTCAACAGAGGCGATATTAAAATGTTGAGAAAAGAGCCAGAAGATGGCCGGTAAAACTATTGACCTAGAAGTGCCGGAGCAATTCAAGGAGCTATTCCAGCCGAGCAAGCAATGGCGGCATATCGTCTTTAAGGGCGGACGTGCCAGCGCAAAGTCAACAGAAGTAGGCATCTCAAGGCTTATCGCAGGCTCAAACAGAAAACTACGCGGACTCTGTACTCGTGAGATTCAGAACTCTATCCAAGAGTCCGTATATAAGCTCCTGTGCGACTGGATAGACAAACTAGGGCTTAACGACTGGCAAAAGTTTAACGATCGTTTAGTAAATAGCCGTACAGGTTCGGAGATATTCTTCAAGGGCCTTCATAACAATATCCAGAGCATTAAATCTATCGAAGGCATCGACTGGTGCTGGATCGAGGAGGCGCAGTCGGTTAGCGCGGATTCGATAAATACTCTTATACCGACGATTCGTAAAGAAGGCAGCCAGCTTATATGGACGTATAACCCTCTAACAGAACACGATCCAGTACAGGAGATTATCGTAGACAAGGCCGACGAGCGTACTTATGTACGTCATATCAACTCAGACGAGGTAGAACAACTACTCAGCCCGGAGATTATCGCAGAACGCGAAAAAATGAAGGTAGATAACCCAGATATGTACGCTCATGTATGGCTAGGCCAGCCGCTAACAAGTAAAACTGGTACGGTATTCGGCAAACAGATAGCGCAAGCAGAGATAGACGGACGTATCGGCTCTGTACCATACGACGCAAGCGCAGGCACTTATACAGCTATCGACTTAGGTATCGGCGACTCTACGGCTATCTGGTGGTTTCAGATGGTTGGGCAAGAGATACACTTTATCGACCACTACGAGTCGTCCGGCGAGGAGCTAGGCCACTATATCTCGATTATTAAAAACAAGCCGTACAACTACACTACGCACTTCTTACCGCACGATGCGAAGCAGAGGGAGCTACAAACTGGCATGACGCGCGTAGAGTTCTTCGAGAATAACGGTATACATAATATCGAGGTGCTACGTCCGACGAACTTTCAGCTAGGCCAAGACGATATAAACATGATCGCAAGGCCGAAGTTTAGCAAAGTATGGATAGATCGCGAAAAATGCGAGCGCGGCCTTAAATGCTTGCGCGCCTATCACTACGAATACGACGAGAAAAACAAGCTACTCAAGGATAAGCCGGAGCATGACTGGAGTTCGCACTCAAGCAGCGCCTTTATCTACGCGCTTATCGCGGCGCAGGAGTCAACCGAAGCGCAACAAGTAAACGTACAGTTTAAGACTTTCGTCCCTAAAGAGTTCCGTAAGAAAAAAGACGACGACTGGTTTTAACATTAAATGTGGTATAATAAAGCTAATGGCGATGCGTCGATTACTTCGATGGCAAAAACTGCTAAAAAAGACGACGCAAAAAAATCTGAGGATAAATTACTCGGTAAATATCTTAAAATGTTTACCGAATCTTGGGAGTATGCCCAGCAAAACTACCATGAAACGTGGGAGAATAACTGGAAACTCTACCGCAATATCCGCACTAACCGCAACCACCCAGGCACGATAGAAACTTTCGTACCGATGGTAAACTCTACGGTAAATACTATCGTAGCTACTCTTTTTAACTCGAACCCAACAGTAAAATACGTTCCGAATCACCCAGACCAAGAGGCCGATACGGCTGTATTAAACGAAATCTACCAAGACTTCGCTCGTAAAGACGGCTGGGCGCTTAAAAACAAGATAAATGGCCGCCAGGGCGTTATTACGGGCAACTACTGCGCGTACTACGAGTGGCAGCCGGACGCAGACGGCGGCTTCGTACATAAGGAAATTATCCCTGTACGCGATATGATTATTGACCCACAGAGCCACACTACCGACGATGCGCGCTATATCGGCCGTCGCTTCTTCGCTACCAAAAAAGAGCTTAAAGAAGCCCTTATCTACGACGCTAAGTCCGGCAAGATGGTAAGTCGTTATAAAGATATCGACGAGATTACTTCCGGCGAAGGCGCAGAAGGCGGCGGAACTGTTGATAGCGAATCTGACAAGGTAAAGAAAGACCAAGCACTCGGAGCAACCGCTCCAGGCAACGCAGATATGGTCGAGCTTATCGAGATATGGACTCCAGAACGCGTAGCAGTTATCGCTAACAGAGGCGTACTTATCGAAGAACGCGAAAACCCTCATTATGCACTTATGCGCTCTAAGTTCGAGCAGCGCAAGCTAGAACACGAATTACAGCGCGCTCTCGTACTTGAATCAGACGGCATCGACATCGGCGAGTTCGACGAGAAGTTCAGCTCCAAGAACGCGCGCCTCCTTCCGTTCGCTCATGGCTGCGAATATCAGGACGTATCACTCGTATACGGCTCAAGCGACGTAGATATTATCGCGGACGAGCAAGAGCTTCTAAACACGCTTACAGAGCTTAACGTAGAGGCTATTATGTACCAGCTATTCCCAGAGCGCCAAATCGACCCTCGCTACGCTGGTAAAATCGACGATCTAAGCCCAGCTCCAGGCAAGGTATACCCACTCCCAGCCGGCGCAGCTACCTGGCTGCCAGCCCCGAATATTCCTACTAACGCCTTCGCCGAGCGCAACAATATAAAAGCAGAGATAAGAGAATCTGCAAGCGTATCAGAAGTCAGCAAGGGCATAACCTCTGCCGACAGTATGACCGCAACTGAGATTAAGGCCACTCTCGCACAAGCCGATATACGAATTCAAGAAAAAGCTAGAAACCTTGCGGACGGGTTCTTCTTCCAAGAGGCGAAAATCTGCTTTAAGCTATTACAGCTCTACGCAGACGATAATTACATGGTGCGAACTATCGGCGATGCTGGCGTAGAGTGGCAAGAGGTAGATATGTCGCGCTTTATGGGCGATTATACCCCTATGGTAACCCTAGACGTAGAACACCGACTAGAACAAGCCGAAAAGCAAGAGGCATACACGCAGTCCTATCAAATGATTATCGCAGACCCTACCAATAATCTCATGGCGGCAAAAGAGATTATGTACAAGAAGATGATGCCGGAACTTTCAAGCGAAGAAATTAAACGTATTATCACGCCTGCCGAGCAAGCGCCTGTTATGGGAGCTGCTCCGGCCGAGGAAAATATCAACCCTGAAATGCAAGACTTAGCGAACCAAGAAATGGTGGCGCAAGATATGGGAGTCGAGCAAAATGGACAAATGGACGGATACCCACCGGCGCAACTTTAAGCGCTACTGGGCGCAAGAATTAGGCCAAGAATCACTACAGATTATAAAAGACCTAAAACAAGCGAAAATCGACCAAGCACTAACCTTAAAAGACGATAAAGAGATAGCGGCCAAAATGCACGAGGCCGCCGGGATAGACGAAGTATTACAGTATATCTTCGCACTAACCAACTAACGACCAAAGCACTTTAACAGAGGTAAAATAGCGAGCCAACGACTCGGCTACTACTGGAGTAAAACTATTACTCAAAATCCGGCAATGGGCCGGCGCATCGCCAAAATGCTAGTAGAGCCGAGCTGCTGGTGGCAGATAGCTACCAGAGCAACCATCTAACAATATAAGGAGCGTTCAATGGACGAACAAACTGTAAACGAAGCTCCCCTCTTTGAAGCCTCGGACGTAGAGCCAGTAGCTAATGACACTACGACCGAACAAGCGGACGATATGGGCAGCTCGGCAGTAGAGGCAACCAATGAGCAAACGACTAGCGAAAATGAAGCTAGCGATGAGCCAGCCGCTACTGAAGATAAAGCGCAAACTGGCGATGCGATAGACGAGTTTTTGGCGAAAAAAGGTATTAAACCAGACGATCCGGACGCGGTCCGTAAAATCGCAGAAATGTACCAAAATGTCGAAAAAGGCTTTTACAACAAGTCGCAAGAGAAGGCGCAGCTAGAACGCAAGCTAGCAGAAGCCCGTATACCAGAAATACGACCAGATCAAGAGGCATTAAGCGAAGTTCGCGCGATGCGTACAGAGATGAGCGTAGAGAAATGGAAGGCAGGACGAAACCTGTCGGCGGAGGACGAACAGAAAATGATAGAGTTCGTGCAAACTCCGATTACGGACGCAAACGGCAACGTTCAAGTAAACCCTCAGACCGGACAACCTATAACCAAGGGTATGCTCGTATTAAACGGTGTACTTTCCCTAGACGACGTATACGCGCTCTCTGGCGCAGGTAAAGTAGAAGTCGATTCCCTTAAAGAGAACCTCCGCAAGGAAGTTCAAAAAGAGATGGAAGCACGCCAGGCTGCAAAACGCCCTAGCTCTAACGCTACGGACTCGACGCAGTTCGGCAACGCTGAAGCAGACGACCCATTTAGTGCCGCTCTGTTAGGCAACTAACTTACACTTTTAATCTTTATGGAGAATATCAAAAATGGCAGTTAATTTAGCCTCTAAGTATAGCTCTCAGCTAGACCAGGTGTTTACCGCCGGTTCTTATACTGACCGCTATGTCAACCGTAAATATAACTTCGACGGTGTTAAGACTGTAAACGTCTATACCGTTACTACCGTCGCTCCAAGCGATTACAGCCGCAGCAATACCGGCGACCGCTTCGGTGGCAACAACGAACTTCAAGATGTAGTTACTAGCTATCAGCTCGCAAACGATAAGAGCTTCAAGCTCGTTATCGACCGCGGTAACTACGAGCAGGGCGCTCTAGCTAAGAAGGCTGGCGAAGTCATGCGCGCAGAGATGGAAGAACAGGTTATTCCTATGATCGACGCTAACCGCCTTTCCAAGGCTGCTATCGGCGCTGCTGCTGCTTCTCAGTACTACGCACCAACCGCTAACGATGGCTACGGCGATGTCCTCAAGATGAGCGCTGCTCTCGACGAAGCTAAAGCTCCTATCGCTGGCCGCGTCCTCTGGGTCACTCCAACCTTCTACAACGCTATCAAGAAGCAGATTACCACGAATGTTGAAGCTACCGGCTACAACGATAAGCTCCTCGGTCGCGGCTTTGTCGGCGAACTCGACGGCGTTCCAGTAGTTAAAGTTCCTACTAGCTACTTCCCAAGCAACACTTCGGCTATCATGATTCATCGCGATGCGCTTCTCGGTGCTAAGCAGATCATGAACACTCGCATCATTACCGATTCCGAATTGGTCGATGGTACGATCCTTCTCGGCCGCTTTATCTTCGATTCGTTCGTCTTGAACGGCAAGAAAAAAGCTGTCGCTGCTATCGGTACTGGTTCTTTGAGCTAATATCGCTAAACGCGAACTAAAATACCCTCCCTAGTGCGCATAAGGGGGGTATTTTTGGTATAATAAGGTTATGGAAAACGACGAAGAACTCGTGCCTATCTGCAATATAATCGGCAAAGATGGCAAGCCTATTATCGTACTAGGTATTGACGAAAACGGCGAACCTATTACCGAAGAATAGCGGATATCTTTTGTGGTATAATATAGCTAATGGCGGTGCGCGTACATATTAAATGGACGCAAACTACAACCTTAGCGGCCTTACCGACCGCATAAAAGCTCGGCTAAAAGATGCCCAGTATTCAGACACAGACATACAGCAATTCATAAATGATGCTTATTTTGATATCCTAGGCGATACAGCATACCAATTCTTAGAGAAGGCATACCGCGCGTCTACGCAGGACGGCGGTCCTATGTTTTTGCCTCCGGACTACCAGACGCTAATACACCTTACAGCTACTAAAGACCATAACAAGCACGCTCTAAGGTATATCCCTAGCCGCCAATTCTTCGATACCGGCAAGAACGCCAGCGTAAAAAACTATACTTATACGATCTTCGGCAACCAGCTTTACTATAGCTTGCCAGATATTGAAGGCGAACTCGACGAAGAAGGCGACGAAAAGTTCTACACTCTCGACCTCTACTACCTCGCAAGGCCTAAAATGCTAGTACAGCCGACTGATGAGCCGGTTATCCCTTACGAATACGGCGAAGCGCTACTTCTAGGCGCTCTAGCACGCGCAGAACAGCTACGCGACAACTTCGACTACGCGCAGATTTACGAGAACAAAAAAGAAGAACTCATTACGAACATGAAGGAGCGCTACTGCCCACGCCAGCAAGAAGGCGAAAACAGAGCAAAACTACCAGTATTCCAAAAAACGAGGTACTAAATTATGGCTGACTTATCCTCTATCCTAGGCGGAATGGTACAAGGCTTTAAGGACTT